>Ga0209467_1000071_pt1 | contig 188302 bp, 138 predicted proteins | sample Higcelwee11metaG_FD_187175 | JGI IMG/M metagenome (GOLD analysis project Ga0209467, IMG submission 187175) | Freshwater pond sediment microbial communities from the University of Edinburgh, under environmental carbon perturbations - High... | ecosystem: Environmental > Aquatic > Freshwater >...
ATTGTTGCCGCTCAAGTTCAGTCAAATCAAGCCGGAGTATCTTCATCGCCACCTCCAAGTAAATGGTTGCAATGAGTAATGTACTCCATCTAACTTTATTTGTCAAGCATATATGGCGAGATGCTTACTACGTCGCGACCTTCCCCCTGACATGTTCGCGCCGTCCGTTGTCCAAGCCCTCGTCCGTGGCCACTGGGCCATCGAGAACCGCCTCCATCACGTCAAGGACCGAAGCATGATGGAGGACAGATACAGAGCCAGGGCGAACGTCGGATCGAACGTGGCGCTGGTTCGCTCGATTGTCGTCATGCTCAAGGCCAGACACGCCCAGAGCGATCCGCACTTGGACGGCAGGCTCAGAGCCGATTCGACGCTTGCCGTAGAGATGCTGTTCCATGTGCTTTAAAATCAACATGTTGGGGGAAACCGGATTGCCCTGCATAGTCTCAAATCGAAGCAAAAGATAGCAACTCGCTTGAGATGAAACACTTCCACCGAACGTCCCATGGTTCCCCACTGGTTCCCTCTTCCAACGAACGTCCCCTGGTTCCGGCGCTCAGCTCCTGAACAAGCGGCGTCTTTTCCTGGCAGGAGTCGATCAGCGCCAACGCCCGGTCAACCCGGTCCTGCGGGGACGTGGTGTTGCCGCCGTAGAACCGCCATGTTCTCGATGTTACACGAGATAAAAAGCGGGGGGGCGAAAGGGCGGGTTGAGTTTACCGCGTTTTCAGGCTATCAATACATGGAGTTGAGAGCGGTCGCCGTTATCCCGTTTGATTGCGGTTTTGCAGCGAGCGTGGCGGAAAAGAGCTCGGCCGCTCGGAAGGGGATAGAGAATGTTCAAAACCCTGCGGGATTTGAGCCTCAGCGCGAAGTTGTCGCTATTGGGGGCGGGTGGCGTGTTGGTTGTCGCCGCCGTGCTCGTGTCTTTGGCGGTGTGGCAGAGCGGTCAATACAACCGACTCGCCCAGGGGGAAGTGGACGAGCTGATCGACGCCGACCTGGATCACATCGCGGAAGGTGTCTACAATCTCGTCCAGACCGAGAACGAGGCGGTCTTGCAGCAGGTGAACGGCAACCTCAATCTCCTGCGGCACGTCATCGCCGACAGCGGCGGCTTGTCTTTGGCGAAAGAGACCGTCGCCTGGCAGGCGGTGAATCAGTTCACGGGCAAGACGGTTGAGACGCGTCTGCCGAAAATGCTGTTGGGCGGCCGGTGGCTGGGCATGAATGCGGATCCGTCGGTCGAAACTGTCGGCGTCGACATGGTGAATCGGTTGATGGGCGAGTCCGTGACCATCTTCCAGCGCATGGACGACCGCGGCGACATGCTCCGCGTCGCGACGACGATCAAAACTGGCGAGGGGCGCCGCGCGGTTGGCACCTACATCCCCGCCGTCAACCCGGACGGCTTCTCCAACCCGGTGATCGCCGCGGCGCTGAAAGGCGAGACCTACCGGGGGCGCGCCTTTGTCGTCAACGCCTGGTACATCACCGCATACGAGCCGCTCAGGGATGGCGAAGGGAAAGTGATCGGGATGCTTTATGTCGGCGTCGCGCAGAAAAGCGTCGAGTCGCGGGTGCGCCAGGCCGTCCTGCATACCCGCGTTGGCAGGACGGGGTATGTCTATATCCTCGAAGGCAAGGGGAAGGAACGGGGCCATTACGTCATTTCGCAAAAAGGCGAACGCGACGGCGAGGACATCTGGGAACAGAAGGACAGCGACGGTCGCTATGTCATCCAGGAGATCATCAACACGGCGGTCGGCCTGAAGCCCGGCAAGTTGGGCACGGAGCGTTACCGCTGGCAAAACCCGGGGGAAGCCGCGCCCCGCTGGAAGATGGCCAGGCTCGCCTACTTCGCCCCTTGGGACTGGGTCGTCGGGGTCGGCGTCTCCGAGGACGAGCTTCAGGGTTACCGGGCGGTTTTGAGCCGCGGCAGGGCGCAGATGACACGTATCATGGGATTGGCCGGGCTGGCGTGCGCGCTGGCTTTGGGGTTCGCCGGCGTTTTTGTCGCCTGGACGATCGCCCGTCCCGTGCGGCAGATGACGAAAGTCGCCGAGACCATCATCAAGGGCGATTTGGAGCAGGTGGTGGAGGTTCATTCCCATGATGAGATCGGCGTCCTGGCCGAAACCTTCAACTTTATGACCGGGAAACTCAAGCGGACAATGGAGAGTCTGCGGGAAAGCGAAGAAGAATACCGGAATATTTTTGAGAACGCCCTCGAAGGGATTTTCCAGACCTCCATAGAAGGGCGGGTCCTGCGGGCCAATTCGGGCCTGGCGCGGATTTTGGGCTATGACTCCCCTGGGCAAGTGGAGACGGCCCTGACCGATCTGCGCCGACAACTCTATGTCTGCCCCGAGGAACGCGACGCCATCGTCGCCGCCATTCTTGAGCAGGGCGTCGTGTTGGGACAGGAGGTGCGTTTCCACCGGAAGGACGGCCACGTGATTTGGGTTCTGCTCAGCGCCCGGATGACGCGGCCCGCGGAGGGCGCGCCGTTCCTCCAGGGCTTTGTCACGGACATCACGGAGCACAAGCAAATTGAAGGGCGTCTCGAAACCGCCAAGACGCAACTGGAGGACATCGTCGAGTTCCTGCCCGACGCGACATTCATCGTGGACGGGGACAAGAAAGTCATTGAGTGGAACCGCGCCATTGAGGAACTCACGGGCGTGCCGAAAAAAGACATTGTCGGGCAAGACCACTATGCGGCCGCCGTCCCATTTTATGGGTACGCCAGGCCTTTTCTCATGGATTTGCTGGATGTTGACGACGCGGAGCTTGCGGAGAAGTACTGCGCTGTCAAGCGCAAGGGGAATTCCCTGTGCGCGGAAGTTTTCACTCCGGCGCTGTATGCCGGCAAGGGGGCTTATGTTTGGGCTGTCGCATGTCCGCTTTTCAACAGCCTCGGCGAGAAAATCGGCACCATAGAGTCAATCCGCGACATCACTGAGCGCAAACGGGCGGAGGAGGCGTTGCGGAGGAGCGAAGAGAATCTCCGCGTCACGCTCGCCTCGATCGGCGACGCGGTGATCGCCACCGATATCGCGGGAAATGTGACCCGCATGAACCCAGTTGCGGAGAGGCTTACCGGTTGGGCGTTCGCCGAGGCGGAGCGGAAACCCTTGGACGATATCTTTCATGTCGTCAACGCCGAAACCCGCGAGGCCGTACCCACGCCGACGGAAAAGGTGCTGGCCTGCGGCGAGATCGTCGGCTTGGCCAATCATGCGTTGCTGATTGCTCGCGACGGCGCGGAATACCAGATCGCCGATTCCGGCGCCCCCATCCGCGACGATGCCGGGAAAATCATCGGGGTTGTCCTTGTCTTCCGCAATGTCACGGAGGAATATGCGATACAGGCGCGACTCCGGCAAAGCCAGAAGATGGACGCCATCGGCCAGCTCGCCGGCGGCGTCGCCCATGATTTCAACAACCTGCTGGGCGGGATCATGATGTGCGCGGAATATCTCGGCCGGAAGCTGAAGGACAAGCCGGAGCTGCGCGGATACGCCGACGATATCGCGCAAGCGGTGAAACGCGGCTCCGCCCTGACCGGCAAACTGTTGGCCTTTTCCCGGAAAGGGAAAATCGTCTCGACGGCGGTGGATATTCAACTGCTGCTGCGGGAGGTGGGCGGAATTCTCGAGCGGAGCATAGATAAGCGAATCGAGTTGCGCTACGAGCTGGAGGCCGAGAATCCGATCGTCACCGGCGATCCGTCGTTATTGCAGAGCGTCATCCTGAACCTGGGGATCAACGCCAGGGACGCGATGCCGGAAGGCGGCCGGATGACTCTGCGTTGCGGCAACACTTGGCTTGATGAGGCTTATTGCGCCGCCACCGCCTTTGGCGTCAAACCGGGATATTACGTCGCGTTCGGCGTGGTCGACACCGGGGTCGGCATGGACAAGGAGACGATGGGGCGGATTTTCGAGCCGTTTTTCACCACCAAGGAAGTGGGGAAGGGCACGGGGCTGGGGCTCTCGGTCGTCTATGGGACGATCAAAGACCATGGCGGGGCGATAAGCGTTTACAGTGAGCCTGGCAAAGGCTCAGAGTTCAATGTCTACCTGCCGGTCAGCGGGAAGGGCGACGCGGAAATCGACGCGGACAAGGCGGCGGTGATCTCCGGCTCCGGGCGTGTTCTGCTGGTTGACGACGAGGAGCCGTTGCGGAAGACGGGGAAGGCCTTCCTCGAAGACCTCGGCTACGAGACCTTGACGGCTGCCGACGGCCTGGAATGCATGGACGTGTTCACGGCGAACGCCGGGAATATCGACATGGTCATTCTGGACATGCTCATGCCCGGCATGAACGGCCGCGACTGTTTTCATGCGATCCGGAAAATCAAACCGTCCGCGAAAGTTGTTCTCTGCTCCGGCTTCTCGCAATCGCCAGATATCGACGCTCTCTTCAAGGATGGGCTTACAGGGTTCATCAAAAAGCCCTTCACCATGGCCGAGCTCAGCCAATGTGTCGCCAAAGCCATGCGCAACGGCGCTTGAGCCGAAAAGATATCATGAGCAAGGTTTACCCGTTAATAACGGTGTTGACACGCAAGGCCCCGCGGCCCTGCCAAGATGTTGGCGCAAGTCATCGAAGTATCCGCTCCAGCTCCTGGACGAAGGCTGTCTTCTCAAAAAAATGGTGCCATGATGCGTTATTCGGCAAACAGCAGAATGATACAGAGAAATTCTTGCATTCACAACGCCGCAGCCGTAAGGCCAAGAACTAACATCAGACACCGACAAGTCCACGTTCAATTGAGCTATGCTGTGGAAAATGCGAAGGCACCTTTCGGTCGGTTCCCGCTGGATTCCAGGCCTGAAAGGCCGAGATATACCAGCCCAGGGCAGCGCCCTGGAAACATGTTGAAAAGTTAATTCAGCCCTGAAAGGGCGCAATATAGGCGGCGGCGTGATAGTGGTGGTAACACCTTAAAACATAGAGTCTTGCATCACTCGCCCTTTCAGGGCTGGGATCGTTGTTTACGTTGTCCCCAGGGCGCTGCCCTGGGCTAGTATAGCGCGGCCTTTCAGGCCTTCGGAAATGCATCCTTGAGGCGGAACGCTTGGTGTCACGACAAATTCCTTGACTTGTCGGGCTCTGAACATCCTGACGCGTCCCGCGCCGGATTGCCGAGCTGGGGCTCGGCGCGTCCAGGACAAAAAAGAACGCCGCCCCCTCTTGTGAAAGGGACGGCGTCCGTTTAGCTAACGCGTTCGCCTCAGAAGGAGGGCATCGGGAAGTTGTTGGTCAGAGCCTTGACCTCGGCGCCGACCGCGGCCAACACCGCCTGGTCCTCGGGGGCCACGGCCACGCGGTCGATCCAGTTGGCGATCAACGTCATCTCGGCTTCCTTCATCCCACGGGTGGTCACCGCCGGGGTGCCGACGCGGATGCCGCTGGTCACGAAGGGCTTCTCCGGGTCGAACGGGATCATGTTCTTGTTGACCGTGATCTTCGCGATGTCCAAAGCGTTCGACAACGCCTTGCCGGTCGTCTTCTTCGGACGCAAGTCGACCAGCATCAAGTGGTTGTCGGTGCCGCCGGAGACGATGCGGAAACCACATTTGGTCAGCTCGGCCGCCAGCTTCGCGGCGTTCTTGACGACCTGCGCCTGGTAGGTCTTGAACTCGGGCTTGAGCGCCTCGCCGAAGCAAATCGCCTTGGCGGCGACCACGTGCATCAAGGGGCCGCCCTGGATGCCGGGGAAAACTTTGGAGTTCACCGCCTTGATATACTGCTCCTTGCAAAGGATGAGGCCGCTGCGCGGGCCGCGGAGCGTCTTGTGGGTCGTCGTGGTGACGATGTCGGCGTAGGGCACCGGGCTGGGGTGCAAACCGGCGGCGACCAGACCGGCGATGTGGGCCATGTCCACCATCAACTTCGCGCCGACTTTGTCGGCGATGGCGCGGAAACGGGGGAAGTCGAGGGTGCGCGGGTAGGCGCTAGCCCCGGCCAGGATCATCTTGGGCTTGTGCTCCAGGGCGAGCCGCTCGACCTCGTCATAGTTGATGGCCTCGGTCTTGGGGTCGACGCCGTAGGGGACGATCTTATAGAACATGCCGCTGAAATTGAGCGGATGGCCGTGGGTGAGATGGCCGCCGTGCGCCAAATCCATGGCCAAAACGGTGTCGCCGGGCTCGACCAGCGCGAAGTAGGCGGCCATGTTGGCCTGGCTGCCGGAGTGCGCCTGGACGTTGGCGGCCTCGGCCCCGAAGAGCTCCATCGCCCGCGAGATGGCCAAGGACTCGACCTCGTCCATGAACTCGCAACCATTGTAGTAGCGCTTGCCGGGATAGCCCTCGGCGTATTTATTGGTCATGACGCTGCCCTGGGCGGCGCGGACGGCGGCGCTGGCGAAGTTCTCGGAGGCGATCAGCTCGATGCCTTCCTCCTGGCGCTCGGCCTCGCGGTCGAGCATGGCGGCGACGACGGGGTCGGCGGAACGGATCGGGGCGATCTCGTCCCAGGAGTTGGCCTCGATCTTCTCCAGGCGGCGGGCGTGGCGGGCCTGGCCGCTGAAGGGGGTGGAAAGCCAGGCGGTCAGGACTTCCAGAGCCTTGGCGTTGTCGCAGTAGTCGCCGGGCAGGACCAGGACGTTGGAGCAGTTGTGGTCGCGGCTGGCCTTGGCGACCTTGGGGTCGGCGGTGATGACGGCGCGGACGCCGTGGAAACGGTTGGCGTTGACGCCCATGCCGACGCCGCTACGACAGATGAGCACGCCGCGGTCGGCCTCGCCCCGGGAGACGGCGCGGCCGAGCTTGGCGGCGTAGTCGGGGTAGTCGTCGGTGGGGTCGAGGGTCGCCGGGCCGAGGTCGACAACCTCCACGCCCTGGGCGGCGAGCTTGCCAATCAGGAAGGATTTCATCTCCAAGCCGCCGTGGTCGGTGGCGATGAGGAGCTTACCGTTTTTTTGCCAATCTTTTATCTCGTTCATGATCAAATATCTCCCTTGGGTTTATGCGTTAGTTCGAGGAATAAATTGTCCAGGGCGCCTTTCATCTCGGAGAAACAGGCGTTGTAGGTGTCGGCGCTGCCGCCGAAGGGGTCGGCCACGTCGGCGTGGCGGTCCGCGAAATCCAACAGCAGCTTGGTTTTGCGCAGCGCGGCGGGGCGGATGGCTCCGACCGCCCGGCGATGGGCCTCGGTCATGGCGACGATCAGGTCGGCGCGCTCGACCAGCTCCACGTCTATGGTTTTGCTCGTGTGTCTGGAAAGGTCGACTCCTATCTGGCGCAACGTCTCCACGGCCTCCTCGGAGGCGGGGCTGCCGTAGCCGCCGAACGTCCCGGCGGAATCGACTTCGACGCCCTTGGCGCCGCTGACCTCGACCAGACGCCGAAAATAAGCCGCCGCCATCGGGCTGCGGCAGGTGTTTCCGGTGCAGACGAACAAGACCAGCATTAAGGCCACCAGTTGGTTGCGCGTTCAAAGGGGTAATATAGCCCGCCGCCGCGGAAAGGAAAGCGGCGGCCGCGTTTTTTGTCGCCGCCAGGTTGCCACGGCCCCGCCAGCGGCGTAAATTATGGAAGGCTAACGTTAAATCAAGGAGACTAATATGCTCAAGGACAAAGCGGTGTTCGTGTTTGAAGGCGACTCGGTGACCGACGCCGGACGCGGCAAATCGACGGATGAAGCCGGACGCGCGAAGACGGATCTCAAAGCCAACACGCAACTCGGCCAAGGCTACGCCATGATGGCCGCCGGGGAGATGTTGCGGCGCTTCCCCGAGAAACATCTGGAGTTCCACAACCGCGGCGTCGGCGGCGACCGGATCTCCAACCAGTTCCCGCGCTGGCGGTTGGACTGCCTCAACCTCAAGCCGGACTACGTCAGCATCAGCCTGGGCGTCAACGACACCATCGGCAAGATCACCCACCAGAATGGCGAGAGCCCCAAGCAGTTCGAGAGGCTCTACCGTTGCCTGCTGGAATGGACCATCGAATGCCTCCCCGACGTCCGCTTCATCCTCTGCCAGCCCCACGTCTTCATCCCGGAGCAGGGCAGCGACACCGTCACGCCCGCGGCGGTCGCCGAGCTCAAGCAGCTGGGAGAGGCCACCAAACGCCTGGCCAAGGAATTCAACGGCATCTACGTCCCGTTCTTCGACGTCCTGGAGGAGAAAATCAAGGTGTCCGGCGCGTCCTACTACCTGGGGGACACGGTGCACCCCAACCACGCCGGCCACGCCCTGCTCGCCCACACCTGGGTCGAGACCGTGACCAAGAGCCTCTAGCCCCCCTGGGGGAAACCCTTTGAAAAGGGTTCTCCCCCAGACCCCCTTCCTAAACTTTTAGGGTTATTTTTATTAAAAATAGCCCAAAAAGTTTTTGCGGGGGAGTTTGAGGGGGTACTTTGTTCACAAAGTTCCCTCTCAAGGTATTCAGCGCGGGCTAGTACTGGGACTCCTCGGGGAGGAGGTTGCGCAGACGGCTCAAGGCTTTGTTCTGGATCTGGCGGATGCGCTCGCGGGTGCAGCCGAGGGCCTTGCTGATGTCCTCGAGCGTCTGAGGCTCGTGGCCATTCAGACCGAAGCGCATCGACAACACCTCCTTCTCCCGGTCGTTGAGCTTGTCCAAGAGCAGCAACACCTGGTCGATCGACTCGTTGGCGCCCATGGCTTGGTCGGGGATCACCCCGTCGATGTCGGCCAGGGTGTCCTTGAGCTCGGCGCTCTCGCCCTCCTTGATGGGGGCGTTGAGGGAGGAGGTCTGCAAACCGGCGAACTTGAGGCGGTTGACGGTGGACTCGTTGATGCCGAGATAATCGGCGAGGTCGCGGTCGGTGGGCTCGCAGCCGAGCTCGGCGGTGAGCTTGGTCTTGAGGTTGTTGATCTTGCGGATGGTCTCGAGCGCCTGGATCGGGACGCGGATGGTGCGGCTCTGGTCGGCCAGGGCCTTCTGCATGGACTGCTTGATCCACCAAGCGGCGTAAGAGCTGAAGCGCACCCCCTTGGTGGGGTCGAACTTCTCGGCCGCGGTCATCAGCCCGATGTTGCCCTCGGCGATCAGGTCATGTTTGGACACGCCGCGGCTGACGTACTCGTTGGCGATCTTGACCACCAAACGCAAGTTCGCCTGGATCAACTCCCCCTTGGCCTTGTCGCTGGCCGCCGGATCGTCCCCGTGCACAGCCACGGCCAAAGCGATCTCCTCCTCGCCGCTGAGCAGGTCGATCTTGCAGATGTCGCGCATGTACATCCGGGAGATGGTCATCGGATCCCCACGCTCCACGCGACGCATTTTCGGCATTTTCTCCGGCATGAAGAATCTCCAATTAGCTTCCCAACCGTTGCCAATCTCGCATGAGAAAGTCGTAAACCCCGACGCTAATATCCGCCACTATCTTAATATTACCATCGGTTTCATGAAAATCACAAGGCGTTCCCACGCTTTTCCACTGATTATCCCTTGCCACCCGTATGACGAATTCTTGCCATCCGGCCTCGGCGGCACCTTGCCTTGAACGCCGCCGGATTCACAAAAAATAAAGATAATAGTAGGAAGGTGGAATAAGTCAACCCCTGGGAAACCGAAAAACAGATGAACAGATGAACAGATGAACAGATGAACAGATGAAATGAAAACCCGGAACTCCAAACTTCTTCAACAACTCCGAACTCCGAACTTCTTCCCGAACTCCGAACTAAGTCGACGGGAGGGGCGCCCGGCTCAGCCGCAGCTGGCCAGGGCGGAGCGGGCGGCGGCCAAGACGGCGTCGAGCTTGCCGGGGGCGGCGGGATCCTTGGCCAGAGCCTCGGCGTCCGCCACCACGCCCTTGAGGCTGGCGGCCATGGAGCCGCGGAAGGCGGCGGTACGCTCCTCCACCTTGGCCTGGATGTCCTTGTCCATGCTCAGCGTGGCCCGCAGCGAGTTGGAGGCGGACATCAGCAGCAAGCTGAGGATCTTGAACCATTCCGGGTCGTTGTGGGTCTTGGAGTCATGGATCACGGCCACGGCGAAGAACGTGTCTTTTTTCAGAGGCAGGACGTATTTGCCGTCGAAGCTCTGGGTGGCCATGGCGCCTGCCAGGCGCTGGTCGTTCTCCTGGAGGAACTTCTCGGCCTCGGCCGGGACGACGGAGCCGCCGCAGCTGAGAACCTTCCAGGCTCCGCCCTCGGTTTTCTGGGCGATGAAGCCTTGCTGGGCCTCGAGGAAGTCGCACAGCGAGCGCAACACCGCCTTGAAGAAATCCTCGCACTCGAAAACGCTGGTGTACTGGATGCGGCTCATGCAGCGGGCGAGGGACTCGAGCCATTTGCGCTTGTTGCCGTCGCGCTTCTCCAACGACCATTTCGAGGTGAGCGACAGCGCCAGCTGAAAAATCTCCTCGGTCTGGAAAGGCTTCTTGATGTAGAGCAGCTTCTCGGGCATGCCGACGGCGTCGGCGATGGTCATCTGGTCATGGTCGGCGTAGGCGGTCATGATCACGATCTCGAGGTCTTTGTCGACCTCCCGGAGCTTCTTGGCCGTCTCAAGGCCGTCCCAGCCGGGGGGCATGCGCATGTCCAGGAAGACGATGGCGTAGGGGTCGTTCGACTCGACCGCCTGGCGCACCATGTTGTAGCCCTCCTCGCCCTGGCCGGCGACGTCGACCACATAAGTGGGCTCGTCGTCGTACTCGGCCTCCTCGTCGCCGCCCTTGCCCATCATCTTCTGGCGCATGAGCTGAACCAGCGTCGCAGTCTCGTTCCGTTTTCCCGACCGCTTCAGCAGCTTGGCGAGCTGCTCCCGGAGATCCTTCTGGTCATCGATGATAAGGATTTTCCTGTTAGTTTCCATTTGGCGCGAGGTTTCCGTTTTAAAAGTTGAATGGACGCTGGCAACCCATACGCCAATATAACCTCCGCCAATCGTTTTTCCAGCGCCCGCGGCGGAAAAAAAACGCCCCGCCGCGAGCGCCCCGCCGCCCTCTCCGCGTAAGTCATTAATAATAAACGGAATCAAAATTATTTCAAAAAAAACACCATATCTTGTTGTTTTCGCTGTCAACGCCACAATATTATGTGGTGCCAGTAATGCGGGCAACGAGAGCCGGGGACGGTTCCCAGCCCGCTAGGGGAGTGGAGTAGGAACAACCATATTTCGGAGATTTGAGAGGATGTCATCCCTGCCGTTCGAGCTGATCAGAAAAAGAGACGGGCGCACCGTGGCCTTCGACCCGGAGCGGATCACCCTGGCCGCCTACAAGGCCTTGCGCGCCGTGGGCACCGCCAACCACAAGCTAGCCAAAACCATCTGCCAGGACGTGGTGGCCTCGCTGGGCGAGCGCTCCGACCTGACCGAGGTCCCGGAGATCGAGGTGGTCCAGGACCTCGTCGAGAACGCCTTCATCCGCCGCGGGTTGACCAAGGCCGCCAAGTCCTACATCCTCTACCGCGCCCAGCACCAGAAGCTGCGCGAGAGCCGCCAGCTGCTCATGGACGTCCAGGAGCTGGTCGCCAGCTACCTCGACAAGAACGACTGGCGCGTCAACGAGAACTCCAACGCCGGCTACTCCTTCGCCAGCTTGCTCAACCATGTCAGCGGCTCGGTGATCGCCAACTACACCTTGTCCAACGTCTACTCCAAAGAGATCGCCGAAGCCCATAGCAACGGCGACTTCCATCTCCACGACCTCTCCTGCGGCATCGTCGGCTACTGCGCCGGCTGGAGCCTGCGCGAACTCCTGGAGATGGGTTTCCGCGGCCGCGAGGGCCGCGCCAGCGCCTCCCCCGCCAAGCACTTCGACACCGCGCTGGGGCAGATCGTCAATTTCATGTGCACCCTCCAGACCGAGTGGGCCGGCGCCCAGGCCTTCAGCTCCTTCGACACCTTGCTGGCTCCCTTCGTCCGCGCCGACAAGCTCGACTTCATCCAAGTCAAGCAGACCGTCCAGCAGTTCGTGTTCGGGCTGAACATCGCCAGCCGCTGGGGCCAAACCCCCTTCACCAACCTGACCTTCGACTGGGTCGTGCCCGACGACCTCGCCGACCAGCCGGTCATCCTCGGCGGCAAACTCCAGGACGGCAGCCGCTACGGCGACTACCAGCCCGAGATGGACGTGATCAACAAGGCCTTCCTGGAAGTCATGAGCCAAGGCGACCGGGACGGGCGGGTCTTCACCTTCCCCATCCCCACTTACAACATCACCAAGGACTTCTGCTGGGACTCCGAGAACGCCCGGTTGCTCTTCGAGGTCACCGGCAAGTACGGCTTGCCCTATTTCCAGAACTTCGTCAACTCCGACCTCAACCCCGGCGACGTGCGTAGCATGTGCTGCCGCCTCCAGATGGACATGCGGGAGCTGCGCAAGAAAACCGGCGGCCTCTTCGGCTCCGGCGAGCAGACCGGCTCCATCGGCGTGGTCACCATGAACATCCCGCGCATCGCCTACCTCTCCGAGACCGAGGAGGAGTTCTTCTCCCGGCTCGGCACCCTCATGGATCTGGCCAAGGAGTCGCTGGAGATCAAGCGCAAGATCGTCCAACGCCACCTCGAGGGCGACCTGCTGCCCTACACCAAGATCTACCTGGGCACCTTGAAGAACCATTTCAGCACCATCGGCCTGGTCGGCCTCAACGAGGCCTGCCTCAACTTCCTCGGCTGCAGCATCGCCGACGCCGAGGGCCACGCCTTCTCCATCCGGGCGCTGGAATTCATGCGCGACCGCATCGCCGGGTACCAGGAGCAGACCGGCCACATCTACAACCTCGAGGCAACCCCGGCCGAGGGCACCAGCTACCGCCTCGCCCGGATCGACAAGAAGAAATACCCCGAGATCATCACCGCTGGCGACGCCAACGCCTACTACACCAACTCCTCCCAGCTGCCCGTCGGCTACACCGACGACCTCTTCGAGGCCTTGGACATCCAGGATCCGCTCCAGCGCCTGTACACCGGCGGCACCGTCTTCCACTGCTACCTCGGCGAGCGCATCGAGAGCGTGGACCAAGTCGCCAACCTGGTGAAGCGCATCGCCGACAACTACCACATGCCCTATTTCACCTTGAGCCCGACCTTTAGCATCTGCCCCGAGCACGGCTACATCTCCGGCGAACATGAGGAGTGTCCCTACGGGCACGAGGAGTTGGGAGCGGAAACTTTGCGGATGATCGGTTGAAAGCCCGCCGCCCCGCCGCTTGAACGGCGGGGCTCGCGGGGCTATATACATAATGGAAGCTTTGAGGGCCCCGACGCCGAAGCCACCCCGGCGGAAGGGCATGGGAATAATAGTCAACAAACGGTAAATGGGAGCAGGAGGAAACGAAATGGCAAAATGCGGGCAGAAGTGCGAGGTCTATTCCAGGGTGACAGGTTACATGCGACCGGTGAGCAGCTGGAACAAAGGCAAACGCGAAGAGTTCAAAGACCGTCGACCCTATGATTACAAGGGCCGCGAAGTCAAAGAGAACGTCGCGTAGGCCGTAGACACGCCACGAAGCGTTGAAGGAACACTCCCGGGCCCACGTCCTGTGAACCCGGGAGTTTCTTTGGGGCTGTAAATAAATAAACTTTACAACTACCCGGCGAAGCCGGAGTGGACGCGAAGCGTCCGGAGCGCCCAGCGTTAGGCTGGTCGCCTCCGCCGGCGACAGAGGCGGTCGCCGCAGGCGGAAGGTTTTCAGCTAGGCGGATAACGCCGCTTCGCCTCCGGCGGCCAGGCTTCCGCGCCTGGAGGCGGCCAGGTCTCCGACCTGGACCATTGGATGCTGCGCATCCCTTTTTTCGCTATGTTGCAAGAGTTGTTTTTTGACAGCTCCTTTGTCCAAACCACAGGAACATTCCATGGAAATCCGCGGCATCACCAAGTTCACCTTGCTGGACTACCCCGGCAAACTGGCGTGCATCGTCTTCGTGGGCGGCTGCAACTTCCGCTGCCCCTATTGCCACAACCCCAGTTTGGTCTTCGACCCGGAGGCGCACCCGTTGTTGACCGAGGACGAGTTCCTCGCGTTCCTGGAGTCGCGCCGCGGCAAGCTGGAGGCCGTGGTCGTGAGCGGCGGCGAGCCGACCCTTTGCCATGACCTGAAAGATTTTCTCGCCAAAGTCAAGGCGCTGGGCTTCGCCGTGAAGCTCGACACCAACGGCTCCAGACCGGAGGTCGTGGCCGCCTTGCTGACGGCCAAGGCCATCGATTTCCTGGCGATCGACTACAAAGCCCCGGCCGCCCGTTACCCGAACGTGGCGGGGATCGACTCGCCGGACGTCGGCGCCAAGGTGGGGGAATCCCTGCGCCTCGGGGTGGAAGCCGGCGTGACGCTGGAGGTCCGCAGCACCGTCCACAAGGCGCTGCTCGGCCCGGACGACTTGGCGGCCATGCGCCGTGAGCTCGACCAGCTCGGCGTCACGGACTGGGTGCTGCAGCAGTTCAACCCCGCGGAGATCATCGACGACCAGCTCCTGACTCTGCCGAATTATTCCGACCAGGAGCTCCGCACCTTGGCCGCGTCCTTCCATCACACCCGCGTCAGGGGGCTCAAGGGGAATTCCCTCCAGGCCTCCCCACCAAAAGGAGCGTGACCGCCATGCCCAAGCTGTCCATCCCGCTGTTCGCCCTGGCCATGGCGACGCTCTCCGGCTGCGCCCAGCTCCAGTCGTGGTTCGGCGACGACAAGGAGAACCTGCCGGTCGTCCCCGACAACGTCGCCTACACCGCCTGCAACCTGCGCTACGCCGACGGCCATGAGATCACCCCCATGAACTTCCTTGAGGGCAAGCTCCTCCCCTTCGGCGCCAAGATCAAAATCCTCAGCGCCGACAAGGACGGGGCGAGCTTCATCACCTTGCCGGACGAGACGAGATACCATGTATCCTACGACCAGGCCAAAGACGCCCACAAACCGATCACGTTTTTCCGCCGCATCTTCTCGTCCAAGGACTTCAATTCCCTGACCTTGGGCATGCCCCCCGGGCACATCAAGCTCGCCAGCGCCGGAAAGCTCCAGCTGGGCATGAATAAAGACGAGGTGATCCTAGCCCTGGGCTACCCGCCCCGCCGCCGGACCGCCTCCCTCGACCAGAACACCTGGATCTATTACCTCGACAGGATCAGGACTTTCCGCGTCATCTTCAAGGACGGCAAGCTCATCCACAGCCTCTACGGCGAGGATTAGCGAAGCGTTACCTTCCCGTTTTCCCCGTGAAGGAAAAATGTGGACACACTATTGACAAACCAAGGGGGTGGCGTTATAATTCCATTATTCTCATTATTCTTTTTTTTCAATGCGGAGAAAAATGGCGATGGAAAGCAAACGGCCACTTAGCGCGCGACGGCAGGTGAGCGAAGACTTCCGGCGCGCGGTGCAGAGCGGGGAGCTGTCTCCGGGCGATGCGTTGCCGAGCACGCAGGAGCTGGCGCGGCGCTACGCAACCAGCGACTCGAACGTGCACCAAGCGTTGACGCTGCTGGTCCGGGAGGGGCTGATCACGCGGTGGCCTCGGCATGGGACGGTGGTGAGCCAACGGCCACGGGCGCTGGAGCGGGTGGCGGTCTATCTACACTCCGACTTGGGACATCCGGCTTCGGGCTTCTCCCGGCTGCTGCTGCAGTTCCTGGAACGTGAGCTCAACGCGCTGGGCGCCGAATGCCTGGTGGTCACCGAGAACCGGGAGCTGGCCGGGCTGGCGCGACTGCGGGAGTTGGCGGAGCTGCGGCAAATCCAAGGGGTCATCGCCCCAGGACTTAACCCACAGGAGCTAAAGGAGTTCGCCACGCTGGGCGTGCCGTTCGCCCAGTGCAGCAACATCAAGGCGACGAACACGGTGAGGCCGGACGTCAAGCTGCTGATGGAGCTGGCCGTCGCCGCATTCCGGAGCCTGGGCTGCCGCCGGGTGGGGATGATCTTCTCCTGCAACGACGGGCGCAACATGCGGGTGCCGGGCGAACGGGAGCGTTTCCAGTTCTTCGAGCGGCTCCGCAGCGGCTTGGCCGCCGCCAACGTGGAGCTGCGCCCGGAATGGGAAATTCTGGTCGAGGAGGACCAGGAGCTGGAGCTCGACGAGTTCGCTGACTTCGCCTACGGCGCCTTCAACCGGATCTGGTCGGCACCGGAGCGTCCCGACGGGTTGCTGGTCTACACCGACGACCTAATCACTGGCGTCCTGATGGCGGCGCTGGAGCGCCGCGTCCAGATACCAGAGGAGCTCAAGCTGGTGCTGCACCGCAACGCCGAGCTCAAGGTTCTCTGCCCGGTGCCCTGCATATTCCTGGAGACCAGCGTGGCGGAGATCGCCGCCAAGCTAGTCCGGCAGGTCGCAGACCAGTTCGAGGGCAAGGCGATCCACCCGCTCAAACACGGCTACGTTTTGAAAGCACACCCCGGCGGCCAGATCCGCCGGAACCTAACTCCGGAGGATTGAGGAATGCGACGGACTAGAATTTTCACGCTCGTGGAACTCTTGGTGGTGATTGCTGTGACCGCCATCCTGGCAGGGCTGCTGTTGCCAGCTCTCAAAAAGTCGAAGGATACCGCCCTGAGGAGTATTTGCGCCAACTCGTTGCGCCAGTATGGCCAAGCGATTTACATGTACGTGAACGACAACGGCGAGTTTGTCCCGCCCTCGTATCTTTTAAATTACTTTGGAGCAGGCTACCATGAGATGTGGTTCCATGCGCTGATCGACACGGGCTACCATAACAAAAGTCTAGGGGAATCCTCTGGCGGAGTGGGCTGTTGCCTTTCTAACCCCCGGCAGTATGACAATGAGTGGGGGTACTGGTTCAACTACAGCGCCAACTCAAACATCCTCTTGCTGAACACGGCCATGAAGATCATGCAAGTCCGCGAACCGACGGGTAAAATCGCTATACTTGACGGCTATCCCGATAGCGACACAACTTGCATCTACATCACTTCCGGACCCTGGGCATACCCTGCATGTATCCATGCATACCCCCACAACGACGGACTCAATGTCCTGTTCTTTGATGCCCACGTGAACTGGTTCGGACGAAGAGATTTTTGCTGGAATTCAGGTAATGGCGCACCCAGCTACTCGTCTTGGTGGTTACCATGAGAGACTTGGGAGCCAGCCGTTTTACGGGCGGGTACAATTGGAAGTGTGTGTGTGCGGGATGTAGAGGCTATGGAGAATGGAGGATATGCGCATGAACAGGAAAGTTTTATTTTGGTTTGCGTTGATGGTGTCGCTTGTCGGTGTCGCAGCCAAGGCCGAGATGGTGGCGGAGGAAGTCATCGTCCTGGATCCGTCTGGAATGCTCTCCAAGAAGACGGTCATGGTGGAAAAGGGGATAGAGGGCATGGAAAAGACAAACAGGGCCAAAGCCGACGCGGCGGGGGCAAAAACCGACGAGGGCGAGCCGTTCCTGACGGCGCTACGGGTGAACCGCTTTGCGCCGTCCAACGAATGCCAGGAGGACAATGGCCGCATATTTCTCAAGCGCATTCCCGTTCAAGGCAATGGTGGGACAATCGTGCTGGAGGCGGAGGAGGGTGTATTGCAGCCGAATGACGTCGGCGTGTCGGCAGGTGGGGCACTTGGGTTTGACGCGCGGGACGCTTGCCGTTACGCCGTGAATCTGAAGCGTGGGGAATATGCTTTCAAGACCGACGCCGAGGGTACTTACCACGCTTGGTACCGGATATGGTTTCCTCTGAAAGGGCACTGGACACATGCCGAGACGATGGATACTCAGCCGAACCAACCAGTGAATGACAGCTTCGGCGCCGAACCTGTCAAGGAATGGCGTTGGATAAAAGGGCCAGTCTACAATCTCAAAGCCGGACCGCATCGTCTGACGTTGGACTGCCAGGGAGGGGCAAAGCTTGACAAGATTGTGCTGTCCCTACAGGGAATCGAGCCAAAGGGCAAAGGCCCATCTGCATGCTACGACAATCCGCCAACTCGAGGACGCTTCGAGACTCTCGCCATCGCCCCCCAAGATATACGGAGATGGCATGGCCTGAACCTGAATCCGATGGGCGGCGGAGGCCAGGCGGAGGCGCAGTGCTCGCTGGACGACGGGAAGACATGGCGGCCATTGCCGACCAATGGGGACTTGCAGGGAATCGGCATAGACGGGGGCAAGACGATTAAATTGGCGTTTGAATTGAGGAGTTCTGCCGAGGGGATCACTCCCATGCTTCTATGTCCGACATTGAAATATGTATACATTCCCGTACAGCCGTTGGTGTTGGGCAACGGCAAGATCGAACTGCTGTTCTCAAGGGAAAATGGCAGCCTCGCTGGAATCAGGAATCTTCAGAGCAGCCAAGACTGCATGGTTCGGCGTAGGGAACAGTGTCCATTGATCGCATTGACCGTTTTGAAGGACAAGGAGCTGAAGGAGCTGAAGGAGCCGCTCTTGACGGGACAAAACGTGAGCGAGGGGAAAAACGGAAAGCTTCTGACTCAGGCATACCAATGGCTTGACGGCAGGGTGGAGGCAGTGGTGACTGTCAGGCTTTCCGACAGTGAAGAGGCGGTGTTCGGCGTCAGGGTGAAGAACAATGGCGAAGCCCCTATCGTACATGTGGACTTCCCCAGGTTGTCCGGCCTGCGGATCGGGGAGGACGGCAAGGACGACTATGCGTACATCTCCGCCTGTTGCGGCTGCAACAATCTGTTCAAGAATCCGGGCAACACACCTCTGGCGCATACCCAGTATTCATGGCAGCCTTCAATGAAGTGGATGGACTTGTGGGACGCATCGGGCGGACTCTATGTGGCCAGTCATGACTCCACGTTCCGGGACACCGCGATGCAGGCGCAGGCGACACCGCAAAGCTCGCTCAGCTTCCTGTTCGGCAAACTGTTGTATCTGGCGCCGGGAAAGGACTGGCAATCCGAGCCCTATATCGTGGCTCCCCACCTGGGGGATTGGCACTGGGCTGCCAGAGAGTACGGGAACTGGGCGCGGACATGCCAGAAGCCGCCGGACAACCCGAAGTGGTTGAGCGAGGAGTTCGATGGCTTGGTCACCGGAGCCAATAACGAGGTCAGGTTCAATGGTTACATGAATGTGGTGAGGGTGGTGGAGGAGAATGCCTCGAAGGGCGGTCTCGTGGACATGATGTCCCCTTGGCAGGGCTATGACACCATGGCGGCAGCCTGCACGCTCTATCCCTATCCTCGGCCAGATCAGGGTGGAGCGGAGGAGTTCTCCCAGATGTGCGAGATGGTCAAGCAGCATGGCGGCCACAGCATCTGGTACATGAACTGGCTGTTAATGGATCCAAACTATGCGACACTGCCGCGGATTGGCATGATGGCCAAGAAATTGCTCCCCCCGGATGTCTTTGTGCCAGACCGCACCTGGGTGGAGCGCACGGTAACCCGCACCCCGGCGGGCGGCTACCAGCCGGAGACACCCAAGGCGGACACGAATTATTGTAACACCAAGTTCTGCGACGAGACGGCGGAATGGGCCGACTACAAGCTGCGTTGGGCGGAGAGATACGTGAAAAACTTCAATGCGGACGGGGTCTACTGGGATTGCCTGCTGCAGTCGTACGGCGATCCATGCTATGACGTGTCCCATCATTCGCAGGGGGATTTGGGGCAATGGATACGCTCCAGCACCGAGACCCTCCGGAAAATGACGGAAGCCGCCCGGGCGTCCAATCCACACGCCTTCAATTTCGGGGAGGGGACCAACCAGCCTGGGATCATGCAGTACCAAAACTTGTCCGATTCCATGAACATGGAAGTCTTTCGCTATGCTTTCCCTGAATGCCTCTGCCTGGGAGGGCAATGGGACTATAGCTGGCTTTCCCCGGAAGGGGTCTTGAACATGCTGAACTGCGCGTTCTTGAATGGCGCGCGCGCCAGAAACTGGGATGTGAGGACAGCGGGCGGCAAGTTGCCCCCCGGAGTGGAGGTGGACTACGGTTTCAAGCTGCTGCAACTGTGCAGGCGCGTGAAGCAACTGCTTTATCCCGCGGTGTTCCGGGATGAGGATGGTTTGGTACTCGAACTCCCACCTGGATGCCGTCAGGAATCCGAGCTGTCTTCCGACCAGCCTGGCTTTTTTGCGGCAAACGGCATCCTGAAGTCGAGGATCGGCATCCATGTCAAACGGTTCACTTTGGCGAGAGGGAGCACCAAAGTGGAATTGATCAACACCGTCAACACGGACATGCGGGCAGGCGGGTTCATCACCTTGGAGGGCAGCTCCTTGGCTGCGGTGAGAAAGGCATGGGAGTTCTCGGTCTCCGGGGATTTGAGAGAAGTGCCAATTGGCCGGGAAACGGTGGCCCGCATCCCCATCCCAGTCTCACAGGCCTCGTCGCTAGTCTTGGTGGAGAGCTGCGAACCGCTGCTCACAATCTTGGCACCAAGCTATGGGACTTGGGGGGAGACAATCCCCGTCAAGGTCAAAGTCCTGAATCTGAATCCCCAAAGCATCTCGGGTCGCTTGTGGATCAAGGCGGAGGCGGGCTTCGAAGGCAACTCGGTCGCCTACGGCCCGCTCGCTCCCGGCGAGGAGAGAACCTATGCCCTGAAACTGGTTCCGGGTCCCCAGGAACCCTCTTTGCTGGATTTCTTTGCGGACAAAGCGCTTCCACGGGGGCGCCACGACCTGGAAGTGATTGCCGAAGGCAATGGGTTGAGAGCGGAGCGTCTGTTCTGGATATACCTTGGCGATCCGTTGCGGCTTGCGATTTATCCCAATGCGGAACGGCAGGGCGTGGACGTCCAGATGGAGAATTTCAGCAGCAAGACGATGGAGGGGACTTGCGCGCTGACAAACGACGCTGTCTTCGGGACGCCTGATGCGTCATATCCGTTCAACGTCCAGCCTAGCGGGAAAACCCGGGTGACTTTGCCCCTGGTTTTGAAGTCCCCGCTGGACATCGCCCGCCTAGCGCAGGTGGTGGTCAAATATGGGCAACACACCACCACCTTGGTTAAAGCCGTGCTCCCTTCCGTACCAAATCCGGATTTCGAGATTGATATCGCCAGCGATGGGCACCCGGACTACTGGATTGGCAGGCAACTGCCAGGGGATGCGACCATCGGCTACAATCAGTGGCGGCTGGATCGACAGGAGAAACACACTGGCAACGCCAGTGTCTGCCTAAACCCGCCCATCGGTGCGGATTCGTTCAAGCTCCAGTCTTCAGGCGCGGGGCGGTTCGGCAAGACATACAGGGTGAGAGTTGCGATCAAGAGAGAAGCGCCAAGCGACAAAGTCTATGCGCAAGTAGATTTTCTCGGAGGAGCATTATGCCTTGGGCAGAAGGGCGGGGTTGGCGTCTGGGAAGGATTCGAGGGTGTCATTTCGACCGCCAAGACCAATCCCGACACTTTCAATTTCCGCGAAATCTGCCCGATCACTTTTATCCTTCTCAACGGCAGCGGCGGCAGAGCGTGGTTTGATTCAATCAGCGTTGAGGAAATGAAACCAGTAACAAGCAATGAGGCGACACATGGAGGACAACTCAATTGACTATGTCATCTCCCCTGATGGAATGTTAGTGGACATGAGCTATGGCGCCCCCGCCGAGACGGAGCTGGCAAGCAACGTGGAATGCGCATTGCACGGTCAGGAGGAACTCTGAGATGACGAAGTTCAAGACCAGCTTCACCGGCGGAGTGTCGTACTATCCCGACCATTGGCCTGAGACGGAATGGGAACGGGACTTGAGGCTGATCCGCGACAGCGGCTTGGAACTCGTCCGCTTCGGCGAGTTCTCCTGGTCGTGGTACGAGCCCCAGGAAGGCCGCTTCGACTTCCGCGGCTTCGACCGCTTCCTGGACATCGCCGGACAGCTGGGCTTGAAAATCCTGCTCTGCACCCCCACCGCCGCCGCCCCGCCGTGGCTGCTGTCCACCTACCCCGAGGCGTATTTGCTCGACAACCAGGGCCGCAGCCATGGCGGCGGCCGCCACATGGCCTGCTGGAACGAGCCGACCGCCCGCAGCCTAGCCCAGCGCGTCGTCGCCACCGTCGCCCAACGCTACAAAGACCACCCCTCCCTTTACGGCTGGCAGATCGACAACGAGCCCACCCTGGGGGAGTCCAGCGACCTGCAACGCCTCTATGGCTACAACCCCTGCATGGCGGAGCAGTTCCGCGCCCACCTCCAGCGCAAGTTCGGCGCCGTGGCGGCGCTCAACGACGCCTGGGTCAACAACTTCTGGAGCCGCGCCTACGCCGCCTGGGACGAGATCGACCCGCCCACCCAGCCAGGCAACCCAGCGCTCTGGCTGGAATGGCTGCGGTTCCGCCAAACCTCGGTCAGCGAGCTGGTCCACTGGCAACGGGACATGCTCCGCGAGCTCAACCCCGCCTGGCGGCTCGGTGTCAACATCCCCGTCTGCGGGCCAATCGGCAGCGCCCTGCACGGCCAAGACTACTGGAGCCAGGCGGAAGGTCTCGACTTCGTGGGCACGGACGTCTACTGCTTCCAGCGCGACGTTGACGAGGAGAGCTTCGCCGTGAATCTGGTCTCCGACCTGGTCGGCTCCGTCGCCGCGGCGGTGGGGGGCGAATACTGGGTCACGGAGGCGCAGGGCGGGCCACACCGGTTGCCCTGGCGCGTCAGCTTCGCGGGCGGCCTCTGGGGAACCGAGTTCCATCGCCGCTGCGCCTTGACCTTCGCCCGCAAAGGGGCCAAGAAACTGCTCTACTTCCTGTGGCGGCCCGTCCGCGGCGGCCAGGAGTTCGGCTGGAACGGCCTCGTGGAGCCGGACGGCTCCCCCAACGACCTGTCCCGGGCGATCCCCGGCATCCTGGAGGAGGCCCGCCAGATCACGCCGGAGGCAGCCCGCCGGAAAGCCTACCTCCACTACGCCAACGACAGCTTCATGCTCAGCTCCGGCTTCGATCCCGACCGAGCCGCCAACACCACCATGGACGGCTGGTACCGGCTCCTCGACGCCTGCGGCTTCCAGATCCGCCACCTCGACGACCACGGCCTGGCCAGCCACCCCTGGAATCCGGACGAGCTGCTTGTCCTGCCCTACTCGCTGGTGCTGGGCGAATCCGCCGCCACCGGAATCGGCCGCGCCCTCAAGGACGGCGCCACGGTGGTCGCCGGTTTCGGAACTGGATTCTTCACCGCCGACGGCACCATCGCCACAAACCAGAGCTTGGAACTGGGCATCAAGCTGAGGGCGTTCGACTCCATCCCCCGACACTTGGCGCCACACGTCGCCGGACACCCGGAGCTGCCTCTCGATGTGATGCTCGGCGACTTCGAGGCGCCTGGCGCGGAACCCCTGCTGGCCGACTCCAACGGCAAGCCGCTGCTCGTCCGCAACGCCAACGTCCTCTACTGCGGCTTCGACCTCGGCACGCTTTACCGGCGGGCGGACGACGTTGCCCGCCAGAGCTTGGCGCGGACCATGGCCGACATCCTGCGGCGCTGAAGTTCCAGTCACCCTGGATTCTTTGCCGCCTATGGCGGCTCCAGACCATGCTTTCCCCACAAATTTATTTGTCGCTAAACTAACGTTGTTGAGGGCGGCCCGCAGGATTGAGGGTGGACGGACAAGCCCGGTTGTGGGGGACACCGCGGCGAACGCCCGGCGACAGCATTGGCGCCAAACCTGCTATTATAAAACCGTGCAAGTTACCGCAGGTTGGAACAGCAGAAAGCGGGGCGCGACATGAAACACATAGTGCTGGCTTGTGAGTCGTTCGGAGCGGCGCGCGCCGTGGGCGACTACCTGGAGGAACACGGCTACCGGGTGGACATCGTCGAGGCGGGGCTGAAGGCCTTTGGGTTCATCAAGTTCAGCGACCGCAAACGCGACCGGGTGGACGCCGTGGTGACCAGCGTCTCCGGGGACGAATCCGCAAACCGCGAGCTGCTGGAGCTGCTCCGCCGGGAAGCGCCGCAACTCCCCGTCGTGGTCTTGCCCGAACGACCTGAGAAGACGGGGAAATTCGGTTTGGACACCTTGCTGGGAAAACTGGCCGCGGCGTGCGGCGTCGACCATCTGGGCATGAGTCCGCAGCCAAAAGCCCTGGATGAACGGCTGACAGCTTGAGCCGGGAGGCGAAAAGACAAAACCATGGAACAAATCCACATTCTACTGGTCGAAAGCAACAAGTACGCCTCACAAGGCATGCGGCTGAACCTGATGGACGCCGGCTACAAGGTGACGTCGGCCGGCAAAGCCTCCGAGGCGCTGTCCCTGGCGCTGCAGACCAGGGAGACAGGCGGGAAACTTGATCTTTTGCTGGCCGAGGCGTCCTTGCCCGACATGGCCGGCCTGGAACTCCTGGACAAACTGCGTTTGGAGGGTTTCGACTCCCAAATGGTGATGCTCGACAGCGGCTATGGTTCGCCAAGTCTGCTGGAACTGGCTAAAGGCAAGTGCGCCGATTTGATCGACAACCCCTTCAACCCGTTCGAGCTGCTGTCGCGGGTAGCGAACGTCGTAACGGAGAGGTTCAAAGGGAAAGGAGCGGCGTTATGATGCACGTGCTGTTGGTGGACACCGATCCGGAACACAGCGCCTCGCTAGTGGAAACACTGGAGCGCGCCGGACACAGCGTCGACGTGTTGGACGACGGCCTCAAGGCCTTCGGCTACATCAAGTACATCGTGACGCGGGGCCGACCGCTGGACGTGGTCGTGGCGGACATCGTCCTGCCGCAACTCTCCGGTCTTGAGCTCCTGGAACGCCTGAAAGAAGCCCGACTCCACGTGCCCGTGATCCTCATGAGCCAAGCCAACGACGAGGGGGAGCAGATCGCCGCCCTCCGCAGAGGTTGTTCCGACATCGTCCAGAAACCCGTGGGGGACAAACATCTGCTGCGCTTGGTGGACAAGGCCGCCGCCTCCCCCAACTCCTTCTTCTTCGACGCGACGCAATTTTAGCAGATCTCCCCGCCCCCTGCCGGCGGCAAGCCCTCTCCCTGCTTGCCGCCGGCGCTTTTTTTGGCTCTTGCAATGAGGGCCGAGACGAGGTATCTTATTGGTAGTCGCGTTTCAAGAGGGGAACAACCAAGAAAAGCCCCGGCAGCGCCGCTCGGCTTGAAACAACCTAAGGAGAGCATGAAATGAAAAGAGCATTGTACCTTCTGGCCGCCATCCCCTTGCTGGGGGGCTGCATCGCCCTCGGCCCGACGTTCCCCATGCAGCCGGCCGGCCCCAAGGCCGTCGGCACCGTGGACGTCAACATCCAGACCCAGGACCAGAGCGCCAACCCCAACCTGGCGGAGATCTACGTCGACGGCGACTTCTACGGCAACCCCGTGGACGGGCAGACCGCCGTGAGACTGAAGGAAGGCGAGCACACCGTCAGGGTCATCCTCAAGGGCCACGAAACCTACGAGCGGGACATCCGCGTCGTCAGCAGCCAGATACCCCAGACCATCAACGTGTTCCTGGAGCGGCCCGCCCCCCCCCCCAAGGCGAAGCCCGAGCCCAAGGACAAGCCCGATCCCAAGGCGAAAGCCGACCCCAAGGCCAAGGCGAAGTAACCGCCCGCGCCAATAGGACGAAAACAACGAGGCCGACGCGAGTCGGCCTATTTTTTTCCGTCAACCGCGGCTCAGATGATTTCCAACGCGTCCCGGTCGGGGAGCGCCGGGAAAGGCGCGGCGGGGATGGTCTGATACCAGAAAGCCACCGAGCTGATGTCGTGTTGCCCCGGCAGGAAACGTCCCCCATCCCGCCAGCCGAGCGCCTGGATCGTCACCCGTAAGTCGCGCTCGAAACGAATCGGGTCCATGACGTGCCAGCGATACATGGCATGGCGGTGTTGCGAGTTGTAGAGGCCGTCGGGCCGCAGGACCTGATGCATGCCCAGGAACGCCGTCGAATAGGTCTCGTAGCCGCCGACGTCCCAGTTGTAGGAGCCACCGAAATAATCCTCGGTCCCGGTGCCGCAGATGGTCGGGAACTCGCCGTCGCCGTCGAGGTAGAACTTGATCTCGCCCTCGCCCCACCAGCCGCTGTTGTTGATCCCCCATCCCATCGAGGTGCCCACGTAGTGGCCGCGCCCCTTGACGCCGTCGAGGAGTGTGTAGACCTCCTTGTATGGCAAAGGGTTGACGCGGCGGAACTGGGCGTGGAAATAGGCGGCGTCCTCAGGAATCTCGGTCAAGGTGTAGTTGAGCTGAAAAAACAAGGTCTCGACTTTGGGCCCGCGGTTCTCCAACGTGACGCGGCAGCGTTTACGGAACGGCATCTCCCAGAAGCAGTTCATGCCGCTGGCAGGGTTGACGGCCACTGGCATGGAGGTGACCCTGGGGCAATTGCGCCTGCCGTTGGGATCCATCCACGGGGCGGCGAAGAAGTCGCCCGCGGGACACTCCACCGAAGGGGTGGACTGACCGTCCCAATAGAAACGCAGGATCATGTCGCGGTGGACGCAGCCGGTCATCCAGAGGCTCTGAATGGCGCCGGGGCCTTGGATATCGGCCATCTCGAAGGTCTCGCCCGGTTGGATCGGATCCCAAGCGTGGCATTTCCAGCCCTGTCCCAAGTCGCAGGCGGGGCCGTCCGGCGCCGCCGGGGCCATCCCCCCCTGCCCTTTGCCGCCGCCGCGGTTCTCCGACGAGATCGAGCGCGTCGCCGCCCGCGACAGCCGCGACAGATTCCCCAACCCCATGCCAAGCCCGTTGAATTCACTCATGCGCGCACCCTTCCTTTTTTCTAATATTATTTAAACCTGATAAATCATAACGCTAATAGTTGCTTTTTGGCATGGCATGGATTATGTTTAGTTTGGCATATCTTATGAAAACAAGTCTCAACCACAAATATTTGCGCTTCGACCATCCCCGGGTGGAGGCGGAGTTGCACATCTCCGGGGCGGGCGTCCAGGAGGAGATGCGGCCGGGCGTGGTTTGCCGTCCGGGCGGAACCGGCGACCGGCTGATGATGCTGTTCCACGACCCGGCGCTGATCGCCGACGCGGCCGGCCCGCTCCCCCGTCCGGCGGACACGCTGATGCTGTGGGAGGACGGGGCCGGACACCATTACGGCAACCCGGACAACGCCTGGAGTCACTCCTGGGTGCATTTCCATGGCGACCGGGCGGCGGCGCTGCTGGCGGAGAACGGCTTCGTGTCAGGGCGCGCCATCCCCTTCCCCGAGCCGGAAGTGATGGAGCGGCACTTGCTCCTTTTACACCGGGAACTGACCGGGCCGCACGCGGCGGACGCCGTCATCCTGCGCAACCTCTTCGAATGCATGCTCCGGGAAATGTCCAGAGTAATGCGAAAAACGGAACACCTGGCGTTGCCGGAAAGGCTGCACCGGGCGAAGAACTTCATCGAACGGCGGCAAACGGAGCGGCTGAGCCTGCGGCAATTGGCGGGGGTGGCGAAGTTGTCGGTGCCGCATTTCTGCGCCGAGTTCAAACGGCACCTGGGGGTGTCGCCGCTGGAATACCAGTTGCGGCTGCGCTTCGAGCTGGCGAAGTACCTGCTCGGCGACCACAACCTCAACGTGGCCGAAGTGGCGCAACGGGTCGGCTACCCCGACATCTTCCAGTTCTCGAAGATGTTCCGCCGCCGTCTCGGCCAAAGCCCCAGCGAGTTCCGCCGCGGCCGCCGATAGGCCCATCCCTATATTGTTTCACGCCAATCTCCATGCACCAGCCCTTGACAACGCCCACGGAGCAACATATAATAAAAGCATTGGCTGGCAGCTGCCAGCACGAAGGGAGCGTGGCAAATGAAACCATCGATGCAGGACATTGCAGAGGCCGCCGGAACCAGCCGGGCGGCCGTCTCCATGGTGCTCAACGGACTTGCCTGCAAGCACAGGATCGCCGACCGCACCCGAACAAGAATACTTGAGACCGCCCAACGGCTTGGCTTCAGGCGCAACGAGCTCGCCGTCTCCGTCAAAAACGGCAAGTCCAAAACCATTGCCTTTATCGGCGGAATCCGGGCGGGCTACATCATGGAGATCATCGCGGGGGTGAACGAGGCCGCCATGAAGGCTGGCTACACGCTGAAGCTCTTCGAGCTCAACAACGACAACGACATTGAGAAGGTCGCAAGCCTTTGCCTGAGCCAAATGGTGGACGGTGTCGTCTGCCGTTCGCTCCATGAGGACGAACTGGAGACGTTGCGGAGGGAGTTCGAGCCGCAGAGCGTCCCGGTGGCCCTTGTCGACAGCAGTTTTGAACACTCCTGGTGCGCCCGCGTGGTTTCCGACGACGTCGCGGGCGGGACCAGCGCCGTGCGGCACCTCGCCGCCATGGGCTGTCAACGCATCGGCCTGGTGAACATCGACAACGCCAGCGGCTATGCGGTTCTCCGCCGTGAGGGTTACTTGAAAGGGCTTGAGAAGTCCGGGCTGAAATTCACGCCCTCGCTTGAAACTCGTTTCAGCGCCAAAGGCGAGATCCCCGAGAAGGAATGGCGGGATTTGCTGGACTGGCTGGACGGCAACAAACCCGACGCAGTGTTCTGCGTCAGCGACCCCTTGGCGGCGCGGGTCCTTGCCGCCGCCGCCAGGCTTGGAATCAGCGTTCCGGAGGACTTGAAAGTCGTGGGTTATGGCAACCTTGACCTGGCGTTTTTCGCGGTGCCGCAGCTAAGCTCGGTGGCACAGCCTTTCTACGAGATGGGGTTGCGGACGGCCGAGGAGCTGTTCGGCGCGATCGCCGGAGCGACGGACTTCAAAGGAAAAAACTTGACACTGCCAGTAACTTTGGTCATGAGGGATTCATCAAAAAGGAGTTTGGAAAAATGAAAAGGAGAGAGGAAAACTTCACATTGGTCGAGCTCATGGTCGTCATCGCCGTGATTTGCCTCTTGACGGCGTTGCTGCTTCCGGCGCTCGCGAACGCCAAAAAAATGGCCAAGAGCATAACATGCCTCTCGAACCAAAAACAACTGGGCCTCGCCCTCGTCAACTACGCGGACGACCACGATGGCTGGATGATTGTCGCCCAAGACTCCTTTGCCGGGCATGACTCGACCGAATGGAAAAACCAGCTCGCATCTTATCTTGGCGTAAAGAACGCCCCGCTGTACACCCGGTTCCCACAGGCCAACAAGCCGCCGTTCACCTGTCCCAGCTGGCTTGAATTGAGTGTCGTCTGCCCCAACTACGCCTATGAGGGCGGCCTCGGCTGGAACATCGGGGTGGGCTATACGACCACCATCTGGCACCGTAAAATACAGGAGCTGTCAAAACTCTCGGAGACAGTGTTCTTCCAGGACACCACCAGCTGCCCCGCGGTCTATGGCGCCCCGCTCGTGAAACCGCTAAGCAAATGGACCGTCTCCTCTTTGCTGGCGGTGAGCTCCATCCACAGGAAGGGGCTCAACACCCTCTGGGGCGACATGCACGGTTCATGGGACGCGCAGCGCCTCTTCATCGACGGCAAGACCTCGCCTGGCTACACGGGGAACGCCTATGACTATTTCTACTGGGGCTCGGGCAATAACGGCAAATAACAACAAGAGGGAACGGAGGGCTACATGACATCCCGCAGGCTTATGATCTTGGCCTCGATGCTCTGCCTGGCTTCGCATGCGGCGGAGACCAGCAAGGGCGAAACCCTTTTCAGCGAGGACTTCACCGGGCTGACGATCCCGGCCGGATGGCAGGGGACGGCGACGTCCTTCGCCCTCCCCGCCAAAGGCGAGGGCCCCGCCGGCGGCGACTGCCTGAAATTCATGGTCGCGCCCGGCAAGGAGCTGGGGGAGGACGGCCTTCTCACCTTGAACCTCGCCCCGGAGAAGTACAAAGGCCGCGCCATCCTGGTCGAGACGAAAATCAAAGGCGAGGGCATCAAGCCCCTCGGCCGCTATGACAGCGTCAAGCTGCTGATTCGCTACAAGACGCCGGACTTGGCCTTCGTGTCCGGAGCCAAAAGGGCCATTGGCTCCTTCGAATGGATGGACTACAGCTATTTCGCCCGCATCCCAGACAACATCAAGGAATTGCAGCTCAGGATCGGCCTGCAAGGCTGTTCCGGAGCCTTGTGGTTGGACAAACTGCGGATTGTCGAAATACCCCGGCCCAGCGCATCCGCCAAAAACCTGGGCGGCAAGCCCCAGCGCAGCCCCATCCTCCGCGGCATGATGAGCGGCAAGCATTTGGAGGACGCCGACCTCAAAACCTTCGGGCAAGACTGGAACGCCAACCTGATCCGGCTTCAGGTCTACGCGGGAAAGGACATCTGCACGCCGGAGAAAGTCGACGCCTGGCTGAAATCCCTGTTCACGAGCTTGGAGCCGATCATCTCCCGCTGCCGCAAATACGGCGTCAAGCTGGTTCTCGACCTTCATGCGGCTCCCGGCATGACCCAAAACAAGCTCAGCCAGATTGACGTCGCCTGGGAGAAGTCCAGCCAGGACGAACTGGTGCGCGTCTGGCAGAAACTGGCGGAGCGATACAAGGACGAGCCCGTCGTCTGGGCCTACGACTTGCTGAACGAACCCAACGAGCGGGACTACAAAGGCGAGAACCTCGACTGGAACCGTCTGGCCGAGCGCATGGCCAAGGCCATCCGCGAGATCGACCCGGAGAAACCGATAATCATCGAGCCAGCGCCTTACGGCAAACCCGCGGGTTTCGCCACCTTCGTCCCCGTCGACGTGCCGAACGTCATCTATAGCGTCCACGTCTACGAGCCTTTCGGGTTCACCCACCAAGGGCTCTACGACGGGCTTCCCATCGGCATAGCCTACCCGAACAAGGAGATGAACAAAAAAGCGTTGGAAAAGGAGCTCGCTCCAGTGATCCAATTCCAACGCAAATACAATGTCCCAATCTATGTCGGCGAGTTCAGCGTCGTCCGTTGGGCGCCGGGCGACAGCGGCGTCAACTGGCTCCGCGACGCCATCGACATCTTCGAGGCCAACGGCTGGGACTGGACGTACCACGCCTTCCGCGAGGCCGACTGCTGGGACGCCGAGATGGGGCCGGACAGAGACGACAAGAGGCGGCTGACCAGCTCCCCCCGCTTGGACTTGTTGCGGAAATACTTCGACCGCAACCTGCGGCAGCGCGACGCGGTGGAATGCGCCCCGCGCGCCGGACTGCCCAACTTCCTCGCCAAATGCGGAAAAGGGGGCGCGGTCAAAGTCGCCTATCTCGGCGGCAGTATCACGGCGCAGGCCGGATGGCGCGTCCAAAGCCTCGACCTGCTGCGCAGGCTCTATCCGCAAACCAAATTCGAGGAGGTCTATGCGGCGATCGGCGGAACCGACGCCGAGATCGGCGTGTTCCGCCTTGGGCACGATGTCCTTGCCCACAAGCCCGACCTCCTCTTCGTGGAGTTCGCCACGAACGGCGGCACTAAAGACGCCATGGAAGGCATTGTCCGCAACACATGGACGGCGCTTCCGGATTGCGACATCTGCTTCGTCCACACCGTCGCCGGCGACAAGTCGCAAGCACTCCTTGAGGACGGCAAACTCAACGCCGACGCCAGTGTCTACGAGGAGATCGCCGACCATTACGCCATACCTTCGATCCACATGGGACTGGAGGCGGCCAAGCTCGCCAAAGCGGGCAAACTCGCCTGGAGAGCCCCCCAAGCGAAAGTCGAGCAAGTCGCCGGGAAGGAACTGGACAAGCATTCAAGCCGCCAAGCCAACTCCGACGGGAAAATCCCCTTCGCCGCCGATGGAGTGCATCCGTATCTCGACACTGGCCACAAACTCTACACCGCCGCCCTGGAGCGGTCGTGGCCGAAGCTCAAAGCCGCCTCGGGAGCCCCGACGCCCCACGCCGCCCTGCCCACGCCCTTGACCAACTACGTGAAGAGCGTCTCCTTCCTCGATGTCAGAGCCGCCAAGCTGGAAGGCGACTGGACACAGGTCGAAGACCCGGTCAAGGCGTTCAACTCCAACAGCATGGCGCTGGTGCCGTCGGCATGGATGGGGAAGCCTGGCGCCAGCCTCGCCTTCAAGTTCGCGGGACGGCAATTGTTGCTTTACACGCTCTTCGGCCCGGGCTCCGGCATCGTCGAAATCAGCTTCGACGGGAAGAAATCCAGGCTGAACTGCTTCGACCCGTATTCCGTGCAGTGGCGTCTGCATCCGGTTTTCCTCACCGGGAAACTCGACCCCAAAGTCGCACATACGGTAAGCGTCAAAGTGTTGCCGGACACGCTAGACAAACAGGCGATCCTAGCGCAAGCCGGGAACCAAAAGCACCTCGAGAGAAACCCGGACGCCTTCAAGCCAACGGACTTGGCGCTAGGCGGCATATGCATCGAGGATGGAACGATCGTCGAGCCCACCGGGGAGGCGGACGCTCAGCGCCGCCCGGAATCCAACGGCGGCACAAAAGTCCAAAGCTCTTTGCCCAGCTCGCCCTTGGGCCCGTCCAGATAGGCCCAGACCGCCTCCAGACCGCCGGGGACCGGCTTGCAGGAGGAACAGCCTAGCTCGCCATCGCCCCCACGGAAACACATGGACAAGACTCCGGACTCGGGACGATAGACGCCCCGGCCGGAGAAGTTCTGGCCGTTGAGGGTGGAAACGAAACGGTAAGTCTCCCCCTCCCGGCTAAGCGCCACCTGTCCAGTGTAGTCGGGGACGCCGCCTTTGGCGGCGTTCCCCGGCTCCCAGCCGCGCACGTCGTAGACGCCAGGGACGGGGGCTCCGTCCCCGACGCCGACGGAGCGGCAGGCGGCCAGGCCGCACAACACAGCCAGACCGCACAAGACTTGGAAAGCGAGCCTCACGGCTGCTTGGCCTCTTTCTCCTTGTCCTTCTTGGGCAGCTCGATCTTGATGTGCAACTCGCGGAGCTGCTTGTCGGTGACCGAGGCGGGAGCGTTCATCATCAAGTCCTGCGCCTGCTGGTTGAAGGGGAAGGCGATGACCTCGCGGATGTTCGGCTCGTCGGCGATCAACATCACCATGCGGTCGACGCCGGGGGCGATGCCGCCGTGCGGCGGGGCGCCGAACTTGAACGCCGAGATCATGCCGCCGAACTTCGTGTCCACCGTGTCCTTGCCGTAGCCGGCGATCTCGAAGGCCTTGTACATGATGTCGGGACGATGGTTGCGGATGGCGCCGCTGGAGAGCTCCACGCCGTCGCAGACGATGTCGTACTGGTAGGCCAGGATGTCCAGGGGGTTCTTCTCCAACAAGGCTTCCATCCCGCCCTGGGGCATGGAGAAGGGGTTGTGGCTGAAAACAGTCTCGCCGGTCTCGGGGTCTTTCTCGAACATGGGGAAGTCCACGACCCAGCAGAACTTGTGGCAGGACTTGTCGATCAGCTCGAGGCGCTTGCCCAACTCGGTGCGGACTTGGCCGCCGACGGAACGGACGTTCTCCACGGTGTCGGCCAGGAAGAAGACCACGTCGCCCTCCTGGGCCCCGGTGGCGACCTTGACGGCGTCGAGCTCGGCGCGGTTGAGGAATTTGGCGATGGGGCTCTTCTCCGTCCCGCCGACATAGGAGATGTAGGCCATTCCCTTGGCGCCGAGGCTCTGGGCGAAGCCGACCATGTCGTCGAAGAAACTGCGGGGCTTGCCGGAGATGCCCTTGACCGTGATGGCGCGGACCACGCCGCCCTTCTCCACGGCCCCGGCGAAGGCGTTGAAGCCGCAGCCGCGGAAGGTCTCGGAGACGTCGATGATGCGCAAGGGGTTGCGGAGATCGGGCTTGTCGCAGCCGAAGGAGTCCATGGCCTCCTTGTAGGGGATGCGGACGAAGGGGTCGGAGGAGACGGTCTTCTTGCTGAACTTCTGGAAGATGTGGATGAGGAGCTTCTCCAACGCCGCGAAGATATCCTCCTGGGTGACGAAGCTCATCTCGATGTCGAGCTGGTAGAACTCGCCGGGGGAGCGGTCGGCCCGGGCGTCCTCGTCGCGGAAGCAGGGGGCGATCTGGAAATAACGGTCGAAGCCGGAGACCATCAGCAACTGTTTGAACTGCTGCGGGGCTTGCGGCAAGGCGTAGAACTTGCCGGGATGGATGCGGCTAGGCACGAGATAGTCGCGGGCGCCCTCGGGGGAGCTGCACGTGAGGATCGGGGTCTGGAACTCGGTGAAGCCCATGCCGGTCATGGAGGCGCGGATCTCGCTGATGACTTGGGCGCGCAGCAGGATGTTGTCGCGGAGCTTCTCGCGGCGCAGGTCGAGGAAGCGGTACTTCAGGCGCAAAGCCTCGGGGCAATTCTCCTCCTTGGCGATCTGGAAGGGCAGGACCTCGGCCTCGCCCAGGATCTCCATCTCCTTGGCCACGAGCTCAATCGAGCCGGTGGCGAGCCGGGGGTTGACGGTCTCCGGAACGCGGGCGACCACCTCGCCGGTGAAGCTGATGACCGTCTCGACGCGCCAACGGTCCAGGCTCTGGTAGAAGTCCATCTTGGGGTCGATGACCACCTGGGTCAAGCCGTAGCGGTCGCGCAGGTCGATGAAGATGATGCCGCCATGGTCGCGGGCGCTGTGCACCCAGCCGGAAAGCCGCACGGTTTGGCCGACATGCTCCTGGCGCAGCTCGCCGCAGGTATGGCTGCGGTAACGGTGTATGCTCGTGTTCGTCAACTCGAAATCTCCTCGATTAATTGCCCGGCCCGGTTTAAAAACAGCCGGACGCCTATATATTTACGCCGCGGACGTTTAATCTAGCCCAATCGCGGAAATTTGCTAAACAAATGCTCTATAAAAACATAAATATTGACGCGCTCGCCTACGAGCTGGCCCCCGAGGTGGTCAGCTCCGAGGAGCTCGAACGCCAGCTCGAACCAGTTTACCGCCGCCTCAAACTGCCCCAGGGACGGTTGGAGCTCATGACCGGCATCCACGAGCGCCGCTTCTGGCCGCGGGGCTTCCGCCCCAGCGACGGCGCCATCCTGGCCGGACGCAAAGCGTTGGCACAGTCCTCGCTCCGTCCCCAGGACATCGGTTGCCTGGTGATGTGCTCGGTCTGCCGCGACTTCCTGGAACCCGCCACCGCCACCGTCGTCCACCACGCCCTGGGGCTGCCCCCCCAATGCCTGGTCTTCGACCTCTCCAACGCCTGCCTGGGGATGCTCACGGGCATGGTGACCGCCTCCGCCCTCATCGAGCAGGGGGTCGTGGGGGCGGCGCTGCTGGTCTCCGGCGAGGACTGCCGCCCCCTGCTGGAAAGCACCGTCCACAAGATGAACTCCGATCTTTCCCTGACCCGCCAGAGCGTCAAGCCCTATTTCGCCTCGTTGACCATCGGTTCCGGGGCGGCGGCCATCGCGCTGTCCCGGCGCGGGACCGGCCGGGGCGGCCTGCGCTTCGTGGGCGGCGCCTGTCTGGCCGACACCTCCCACAACGAGCTCTGCCAAGGCGGCGGCGGCGACGGCGGGACCCTCATGCTCACCGACGCCGAGACGCTGCTCGCCCGGGGCGTCGAGGTCGCCGCCAAGACCTGGACCGCGTTTAAAAACGAGAGTTCCTGGGACGCGGCCGGCGTCGACGTCTTCTGCGCCCACCAAGTCGGCAAAGCCCACCGCGACCTGCTCTTCCAGACCCTCGGGCTCGACACCGCCAAAGACTTCCCGACCTTCCCCGCGCTGGGCAACATGGGCTCGGTGTCGTGCCCGGCCACCGCCGCCATGGCCATCGAGGCGGGGCGCCTCCCGCCGGGCGGGCGGATGGCGTTGCTCGGAATCGGTAGCGGCATCAACTGCGCCATGCTGGGCATCGAGCGGGAGAAAAATGCGCTTTCCTAATAAAATAACCGGGTCCAGGTCGAAGACCTGGTCGCCCCCGCAGGCGACAGAGGCGGCCGCCGCAGGCGGAATGCCTCCGGCGGCCAGGCTTCCGCGCCTGGAGACGGCCAGCCTAACGCTGGGCGCCTCTCCGGCTTCGCCGTTTTTTTATATCTATTGTTTTTTTACTATTTGCTAGCCGGAGACCTACCATGGACATCAAGGACATCCGCGACCTCTACCCCTTCGAACCCCACTACCATCCCATCCGCAACCACCGCTGCCACTACGTCGACGAGGGCAAAGGCGACACGTTGTTGATGCTCCATGGCAACCCCACTTGGTCCTTTTACTACCGCAACCTGATCCTGGCGGCAAGGGAGAACTACCGGGTCGTCGCCCCCGACCACCTCGGCTGCGGCCTCTCCGACAAGCCCCAGAAAGGCCCCTACCGCCTGGAGACCCACATCGACAACCTCGAAAGCCTAGTCCAGTCCGTCTGCCCCGGTGAAGTCACCATCGTCGCCCATGACTGGGGCGGCGCCATCGGCATGGGCTTGGCCAAGCGCCGCCCCGACAAAGTCAAGCGGATCATGCTCATGAACACCGGGGCTTTCGCCATGGCGTCGCTCCCCCTGCGCATCCGGCTCTGCAAATCCCCCGGCTTCGGCCAGTTCCTGACTCGGCGGCTCAACCTCTTCTGCCGGGCGGCCACGTTCATGACCACCACCAAGCCCCTCCCCCAGCGGGTGAAACAAGCCTACCTGATGCCCTACCGCAGCTACGCCGACCGGGTGGCCATTTACAACTTCGTCAAAGACATCCCCCTCTCCGGCGAGCACGAGTCCTTCGAGCCGCTGCTCTCCATCGAACACAGCCTCTGGATGTTCCGCAAAACCCCCGTCTGCCTCGTCTGGGGGATGCGCGACTGGTGCTTCACCCCCGCCTTCCTCGACAAATGGCTCGAGTTCTTCCCCCAGGCCCGGGTGCTGCGCCTCGAGGACGCCGGACACTACGTCCTCGAGGACGCCCCGGAAGTCGTCATCCCCTTCTTCCTCGACTTCCTCAACGACTTCAAATAACCTCCGCCAAGCCTCTTGACATCGTCGGCCCTTTAATGTATAATATATGTAAACTAACGTATATGCAATGTTGGCGGTGGCATGATGGAAGAGGATGGGTTGAGGTCCGCCCCGGTGGCGGACTACATGAAAATCCGGCAGCACGTCGTCGCCCTGGCCGAGCGTTCGACGGCGGGGTCCGCCATGCTCCCGCCGATGACCGAACTGGCGCGGCGTTTCGGCGTAACCCGTATGACCGTCCACAAAGCGTTGAAAGACCTCATCCGCGACCAGTTCCTCATCACCCGCCAAGGGGTGGGCACCTTCGTGAACCCCGCCAAGCAACGGCGGGGGAGAGGAACTCCGAAGCGTTGTTTCGGCGTTGTCGTCGGTGACGGCAAACACTGTTCCTACGACGTCTTCTACTGGGCGCAAATAGCGGCCATCGGCCAGGAACTCACGGTCAGGCATCACAACGTGAACCTCCTCAACCTCTCCGGCTCGACCCCCGAGGAGCTCGCGAAAGAGGTCAAGGACAACTGGGTCGACGGCCTCGCCTGGATCGGAGCGCACCATCACGGGAACTCGGCGTTGAGGCTCCTGCATGACAGCGGTTTCCCGGTGGTGTCAGTCTATATCCCCGTCGACGGCGTCAACCATGTCGGCATGGACTGCGGACGCCACGCCTATGAGACCGCCCGGGCCTTCCTGAAGGAGGGGCGGAAGAACATCGTCTTCGCGACGTTGAACGACACCCACTCCTTGAACGTGCAAGTGGAAGGGTTGCGGCGCGCCTTCGCGGAAGCGGGCGAGAAGTTCAACGAGCGGCTGGTTTTGAAAGACTTCGCCCGCGTCCAAGAAGACTTGGAGGAGATCATGGACTTCGGCATCGATGTCCAGGCCGTCCAGGTCGTCGTGAGCGAACATCTCCCCCCGGTCCTGGCCGCGCTACAGCGGCATGGCGTCGACCTCGAAGACAAATGTCGTGTCATCGCCGAGCCCTTCTTCCTCGACGAGGCCGAAGGGTTTCAGGGATTGGCGCGCGAATACCGTTTCGCCGAGGAGGCGAAACTGGCGGTGGACATGCTGGAACGGATGCTGGAGAAACAGGATTTTAGCGTCGAGACCAAGTTGCTGGAATTCAAAACTAGAATGGTGACGGGAGGGAGCGGCATATGAAAACTGTGGTGAAGCGTTTCACGCTTGTGGAGCTGCTCGTGGTTATAGGCGTCATCGCCCTGCTCTCGGCGTTGCTGCTGCCCGCCCTGGGCAAGTCGAAGGAGACGGCCAAGACCATCTACTGCAACAACAACCTGCGACAAGTCGGTGTGTCCTTCGAGTCCTACGCCGTGGACTGGAACAACTATTGCCCCTCCGCTGACAATAGCTTCGGCATCGATCCCGAAAACGGGAAATGGACAGTCTTCGACTGGATCCGCTCGCTCTGGACGTATTCCGTCGGCCCGCTCTCCACACACCCCTACAACCCTTATTCCCTGCCAATAACCAAAACCATTTTTTACTGCCCGGCGGCGCCGGTGACCACCGGTGGCGGAGCCGCCGGACCGATGAACTACCGCTACGGCATGAACCCGAACATCTTCACCGCTAAAACAGGCATAGCGGTGGTGGATGGGACGCACTTGATGCCCTACGCCTATCCGGCCTCTTTCGCGAGATCCCCCTCCAGCAATGTCCTGGTCGGGGAGGTATGCAACGGTTCAACGTGTTTTCCCTACATGTATTATCCCGGCTCCGGCAACATGGGCTATGGCCTCATATCCCACTCACGGGGGACAAACTTCCTCTTCATGGACAAACATGTGGAGTATCGCAAATATCCATCCGCAATTCCGTCCTGCGTCTTTGGCAACAACGATTTCAAAATCTTCTGGCTGGGATATAACTGACGGTTTCGAGGACAAGACGACAACATAAAACGCCACACATAAGGAGATACGCATGAAACGAACCGCAAGCCTTCTCGTCGCCTTCCTCGCCATCTGCGCCTTCCGCGGGCAAAGCGCCGATAACACCACAGTTCCGTTGAAACTGGGCGAAACCTGGCAAGTCTTCCTCAACGTCCAGCCACCCAAGTCCTATGACAGCGTCCCGGCGTCCCTGAAGACTCCGGACGGAAAACCGGTGGTGGCCAAAACGGTGAAGCTGGTGGACGACGGCGTCGACTTGGGCAAGCTCAGCGGGAACGTCCAAGCCGGCGACATCGCCGTCCTCTACAACGAGTTCCAGGCCGACAAGGCCGGGATCATGAAAGCCGGGGCGTCCGCCGACTATTGGATGGAGTTGAGCGTCAACGGCAAGCCAGTCCTCAGCACCATGGGCAAGGGCAACGGCTCCAGCTCCTACGTCCCCAACGACCATCCCTTCGACCTCCCGGTGGTCAAGGGAAAGAATCTCCTGACCGCCACGGTGAGGAGCGGCTCGGCGGGCTGGCGTTTCGTCTGCGGCGCGCCGCGGCCCCCCAGCAAGGAGCCGAACGTCAAGTTCACGGCCAACGCCGAATGGAAGGCCGTCGACATGCCCGACAAGGGCGCCTTCTCCGTCGTCCTGGCCGACCGCGCCAAGCCCGGACACATCAAGGCGGGCAGCGCCCTCGACCTGAGCGCCCTCGCGGAATTGCCCAGGGACTCCGACGTCCTGTCCACGTTGGGCCTTGGCGCCCCGCGGGGCTTGCCGCGCCTTGTCATCGGCTCCGAGGGCAAGCTCGCCGCCGCCAACCGCCCGGACACCCCCGTGAGGCTGAGGAGCTCCGGCATCAATTTCAACTGGCTTGTGGGCAGGTGCAAGGCGGACTGGAAAACCGCCTTCCTCGACGAGACGCTCAACGCCCAAAGATTGGGCTACAACACGATCAGGCTGTTTCCATGCGTGGGGAAAAGCTTCTCCTCTGACGCGCAGGACAAAGCGGACTTCCTCCTCAACGCCCTGGGGCGGCGCGGCATGTACTGCCTCTTGGATTGCTTCTTCGACAAAAAAATACGCAGCGGCTGGGAACCCGGCGACAGCCGCCTGGACGTTTGCCTCAGGATGTACCTCGGCGACGAGATCGTCCGCGGCTCCTGGAAGCGCGGCACCGAGGAGCTCATGAACCACGTCAACCCCTACAACGGCTTGGCGTGGAAAGACGATCCGACCATCGCTTGCGCCATCCTCTTGAACGAGCAGGAATGGGGATTCTTCCATCCCAAGTCCAACCTCGCCCCGGAGACGCGGATCGAGTTCGACGTCAAGTTCCGCCAGTGGTTGGAGCGCAAGTATGACGCGCCCAGCGCCTTGGCCAAAGCTTGGGGCGACGCCACGCTCAAGACCTTCGCCCAAATCGAGACGCCTGAGACATTCCCCACGTGGAACCATGACAAGCGGGGCAACGATTTCGTCCTCTTCTGCGGCGAGCTGTCCCATGAGAACGCCGCCTGGATGCGCGAGACCCTGCGCGCCACGGGATACCGGGGCTTGATCGCGCAATATAACATCTCCCAGTGGCTGGAAGGTCAGGAGGCCAGATGGGAGGAAGTGCCAGTGACGATCGCCAACGCCTACCACAACCATCCCACCGGCTTCGACCAACCCGGCTCGAAATGTGGGCAAAACAGCTCCATCGGCGCGGGGATATGGTATTGGCGGGGAGTCGCCTCGACGCGTTTCGCCGACCGGCCTTTCATCGAGACGGAGTTCAACCACTCCTTTTGGAATCCTTATCAATATGAGTGCGGCGCGGTCTTCGGCGCCTATTCCGCGCTCCAAGGTTTCGACGCCCTTTCGATCCATGGTGGCGCCGTGTTCAACAGCGCCTACAAACCAGGGATGGGAACCTTCGACGTGGCGAGCTCCCCGATCGCCCGCGCCGGAGAATTCCTGGCTGGCTGCCTATTCCTGCGCGGCGACGTGAAAGCCTCCACACACCGGGTTGAGCTGCGGATACCCAAAGACTATCTTAAGCGCGACTGCGACGGTGCCCGCAGCGTCTCCAGCGACCAAAGCAAACTCGCCTTCATAACCGGGTTCAGCGTCGCCTTCCCTTGGGCCAAGCCAGCGGCGGGCGTCGGAGTCCCGCCGCCGCCGGACTTGACCATCGAGCCGGATGACGGTTCGGCCGTCAAATCGGCGGGCGGCGGCTGGGCCGTCGAAACCGTCGACGCCAAGTCCGCGAAATTCTCCCTCGACGCCGCCGTGGCCGGCATGAAAGCCAAGGGCATCCTCCCCAAGGACAACCTCAGCGATCCCGCGCGGGGCGTCTTCCAGAGCGACACCGGCGAGATCACCATGCGAATCAAGGAGAATCTCCTCAAGGTCGCCACGCCCCGCAGCGAGGCCGTGACTCTCGAGGGCGGCAAGGGCGAGCGTGTCGGACAACTTGAGGTCGCCAACACCAGCGTCCCGTCGCTGGTCGCGGCCTGCGCCGTCGACCAGGAGCCGCTCGCGGCGAGCAAGCGCGTCGTGCTGGTCTATTCCACCTACGCCGTCAACAGCGGCATGGAGCTCTCCGCCGACCGCACGACCTTGGTGAACCTCGGCGGTCTCCCCGTCCTCATGAGGACAGGCAAGCTGAACATCAAACTGAAGAACGCGAACGGAGCGGCGATGTCGCTCTACGCCCTGGGCTTCGACGGCTCGCGCCGGGAGAAGCTACCATTGAAATTCAAGGACGGCGTCCTGGAGATTTCCCTGGACACCGCCTCGCTGAAGGACGGCCCGACGCCCTTCTTCGAACTAAGCACCACCCCCTAAAAGGCAAAGTAAATGCGTAAACGTGAAATCCTCGAATCCGGATGGCTCTTCCGTTTCGGCTCGTCCGATTGGGAAACCGTCACCGTCCCGCACGACTGGGCGATCAACGGACCGTTCGCCGCGGACAACGACTACCAGTGCATCCAAACCGTGGCGGACGGCGAGCAGGAGGCCATTCCCCATTATGGCCGTACCGGTGGCCTCCCGCATGTGGGGAAAGCCTGGTATCGCCGTAGTTTCCTCGTCCCCAAACAGGACGGGGAGAAAGTTCACCGCTTCGAGTTTGACGGCATCATGAGCCATGCGACCGTTTATGTCAACGGCCAGAAAGCCGCCTATCGCCCCTACGGCTACAGCTCTTTCGCCGTGGACGCCACGGAGTTCATCAAAGTGGGCGAAGAAAATCTGCTGGAAGTCCACGTCGACAACCCGCCCTGCTCCTCGCGCTGGTATCCCGGGGCGGGAATCTATCGGGAGGCCCGCTTGCTCACGCTGGAACTGGAGCATTTCCTCTATTCCGGGATTCACGTCACAACGGAATCCTTGGATTTGAACACCCGCGAAGCCACCGTGAAAATCCACACGGAGCTTTCTTGCGAAGGGCTGGAATTGAGGGTTAACCTTATGTCCCCGGAAAGCAAGGAAGTTAACGGCAACTGCCCCGACATCTCGTTCAAGCTTTCCGACGTGAAATTGTGGTCGCCGGAAACTCCGAACCTCTATCATTTCCAGATTTCCCTGATGAAACAAGGGGAGACGTTGGATTCAATCGACTTGAACTACGGCTTCCGCACCGTGGTGTTCGACGCAAACCAAGGCATGAGCCTGAACGGCAAACCCTGCCGCATGAACGGAGTTTGCCTGCACCATGACTTCGGCCCGCTCGGGGCGGCGTTCTCCGCGGCGTCCATGCGGCATCGCATCCACCTGTTGAAAGGCATCGGCTGCAACGCCATCCGGACCTCCCACAATCCCCCCGACCCGAAATTCCTGGAGCTCTGCGACGAGCTGGGGATGCTGGTCATCGACGAGGCGTTCGACGTCTGGAAAATCGCCAAGGTCGACAACGGCTATAACCGGGAGTTCGACGAATGGCACGTCCGTGACCTCACCGACTTCATCCGCCGCGACCGCAACCACCCCTGCGTCATCCTGTGGAGCACCGGCAACGAGATCCTGGAACAGCGCTGCGACGACGGCTGGAAGGTCGCGAAAGAACTGCAAGACCTTTGCCATGCGCTCGACCCTAGCCGTCCGGCGACCTGCGGACTCAACGACTCGGGGGAGTCCATCCAGCGCGGCATGGCCCAGGTGGTGGACATCCCGGGTTGGAACTACAAACCACACCTCTATCCCGACTACCACGCGCGGCTACCGGACAAACCGCAGTATGGCAGCGAAACGGCGTCGACGGTGAGCACCCGCGGTTATTACGCGTTCCCGGTTGAGGAAGGGCTGCACACGCGCGAATGCGGGCAGTGCTCCAGCTATGATGTGGAGTTCCCGGTCTGGGCGTCAACCCCGGAGAAGGAATTCGCCTTCCAGGACCAATGCCCCTGGATCATGGGGGAATTCGTATGGACTGGCTTCGACTACCTGGGCGAGCCGACCCCCTACAACCAACACTGGCCCTCGCACAGCTCGTACTTCGGGATCTTCGACCTCTGCGGCCTGCCGAAAGACCGCGCCTGGCTCTACGCCGCCCGTTGGGGCTCCAAGCCGGTCCTGCATCTGCTGCCGCACTGGAACTGGGCGGGGCGCGAGGGGGAAGTCACGCCCGTGCACGTCTACACCAACCATCCCAACGTGGAGTTGCTGGTGAACGGCGAGTCGCGGGGCGTGAAGAAACGCGTTGGCCATCGCGTCGTGTGGGACGCCGTCCGCTATGAGCCAGGCGAGCTCACCGCGATCGCCCGCGACGATTCCGGCCGGGAGCTGGAGCGGACCACCCGCAGAACAGCCGGTGAGGCGGCGGGCGTCGCGTTGACGGCAGACCGCGTCGGCATGGCCGCCGACGGGCGCGACCTGGTTTTCGTGACCGTGTCCATCCTGGACGCGGCGGGCAATCCCCAACCGCTGGCGGCGGTGGACATCACGTTCGCGGTCGAAGGCCCCGGGGTCATCGCCGCCGTCGGGAACGGCGACCCGCGCTCGCTGGAGCTGCCCAATCAGAGCCATATCAGAGCGTTTTACGGGCAATGCATGGTGATTCTGCGTTCCTCCGTGGAAACCGGACGCCTCAAGCTCACGGCGACGGCGCCAGGGTTGAAAAGCGATGCGATCGAGATAGCGTCCAGCCGCTACTAGATCATCGGCTGGGCCGGGCCGGCGACGGAGCCGCTCCGCGCCAGCTTGCGGTGCACCCCGCCGTCGGCGACCAGGCTGTGCCCCGACACGAACCCAGCGGCGTCCGACGCCAGGAACACCGCCACCGCGCCAATGTCCTCCGGCGTCCCGACCCGACCAATCGGGATGTCCCGGCCGACCGCCGCCGCGTCGTAGTCCGGCCTGTCCCGGAGCCGCTCCACCTCCACGTAGCCAGGAACAAGGTTGTTCACCCGTATCCCGAACGGCCCGGCCTCCAACGCCAACTGCCCCGTCATGGCGTGGATGGCGCCCTTGCTCAGGGCGTAGACCGTCCGCCCCGGCACCGAGGTCTCCATGTGCATCGAACCGACGTTGACGACGCTGCCGCCCGCACCCTGGCGACGCATCATGGCGATCTCCCGCAGACAACAGAACAACGTCCCTTTGACGTTCATGTCGGTGAGTCGATAGTAGAAGGTCTCGTCGATAGACTCCAGCTCCACGTGGCCGGGGTCCCAACCGGCGTTGTTGACGGCGATGTCCAGCCCGCCGAGCTTCGCCTCCACTTCGCGGAAGAGGCCGTCGAGCTGCGCCAAATCGCCCAAGTCGGCGGGGTGGCTGAAGGCCTCCACACCGTGGGCGCGGCAAGCCGCCACCACCTCCGCGGCCTCCGCCGGGGAGGAGCGGTAATGGACCATGACGTTGGCCCCGGCCTCAGCCAAGGCCACGGCGACGCCGCGGCCGATGCCCTTGCCCGCGCCGGTGACCAAGGCGCGCTTGCCCTGCAATGGCTTCATGGTCTCACCTCCAAAATGTATTCGCCAGGTTTGACGCGCAACGAGCCGTCAGGGTCGAGCGCCACGGAAGCGCCGGTGACGGCGTCCCGGGCGGCGGCGACGGGGAACGATTTCAACTGGAATTTGACCTTGTCCTCCTTGAGGATCGACACCGGCGGCTCCTTGAGGCAGTTGACATAACGGTTCGCCATGCCTCGGTACGCCTTGCCGCGCCCCGGGTCGGCGACGAAACTTTGACAGGGGAAGAGCGTCAGCTTCCACTCCTCGCCGTCGAGCCTCTCCACGTGGTAGAAGCCGTTGCCGTCGCAGGAGGCGAAACGCGACTGGCCGCGTCCGGACACCAGCGTGAGCTTCGAGGCGTCGCCCAGCTCGACCTCGTTGTTGTTGGAGTAGCGGAAAGTCGTCTCGCTCTTGAAATAGACGAAGTCGTCCGCGCGTTCGATGGCGTAGTCGGAGCCATGCCAAGCCTCCTCCTCCACGACCAGGTCGTCGCCGGGGTTGTGATGGCGGAAGATCTCTCCCGCGGCGGCGAAGCCTGCGGCGCGCGAGGGTGTGTGCGGTAGGCTCATGAAATGCACCAGCCAGCCGGGGTTCCAAGCGGCGACGGCCGCGGGGGTGTAGGTGAAGTAAGAGGCGATCTGGACGTCGTGCTTCGCGTACATGGCGGCGATGGCCGCCAGGGGGTAGCCGTTCACCGTGGCTGTGGCGTCGAACTCGTAGGAGATCTTCGCCAGCTTGCCGAAATCCACGGCGTCGAGCTTCTCAAACCACTTCACCGCATAGCCGAGATGATTGGCGGAGTCGGTGTTCTCGGCGTCGAAACTATTGACGTTCAGGTAGGTGCCGAGGGTGTAGGCGTCGAAGCCGACCGCCTCGAAGGTCTCCTTCAAGTCCTCCGGCGGGACGCCACCGTAGCCAGCGAACTGCGCCCGCAGGACATTCCGCCCGAAATATTGGTCGACGACCGGCAGGAGCGTGTCGAAATAGTTCTTCATCACCGACGCCCGGAACAGGGAAAAGCATTTGTCCTCGTCCGGTTCCTCGGGATGGGCGGCCCTGAACTCCTCCCACAGGGCCACGAGCTTGAGGCGCCGCTTGCCCCGCGACAACGTCGCGACCATCATCGTCTCCTGCGAAAGGGCGATGTCCTCCTTCAGCATCCATTTCTCGGGATAGCGCGGCTCGTTGAACAACTCGAAGACCACGATGTTGCGGTAGTCGGCGAGGCGTCTCCCCGAACAGCGGCTCCGCCGGGAGAAAAGCCCGTGGAGATAGGTCTTCTGGCACTCGATGGCGGCGGGATCCCAGAGCATCGAGTCGCAGGAGTAGAAATTGGTGAAGCCGAAGGCCTCCTGGGAGTCGATGCACCAGTAGGCGTAATAGCGCTCCTGCATGATCTGGTTGTTGACGGTGTTCCACCAGACCATGGGCGAGAGCATCAGGTAGATGCCGTGTTTCTCGCACTGGTCGACCAGATAGTCGAAGACCTCCATGTTGCGGTTCTCCACGACATTGCCGTCGCGGTCGGTGATCTCGCGCTCGTAGAGGTGCATGCGGATCAGCTCGACCCCCATCAACTTGAAATGGCGGATGTCCTCGTCGATGGCGGCGAAGTGGTCTTTCCCGAGCTCCTCGATGTTGAAGAAGTTGTGGTTGAAGGGGACGTAGTAGTTCACGCCCCAGAGCTTGACTTTCTCCCCGGCCGCGTCATAAATGACGCCGTCGACGACCTTGAAAGGCACATGGTACTTCATCGTCAAAACCTCGTCTGCCTATTACTCGTTGACAAGTTCAAAGAAGGTGGTGGGACCATCCTTCAGCTTGGCTGTGTCCAAATCGATCTTCACTACGCCGCCCTCGGCCGTCAAGGGCAACTTCTCGCGGCGCGAGCCGTCGAAACCCAAAGCGTAGAGTGACATCCCCTCGGCGTCAGCGTTCCTCAAGGTGGCGGAAAGCTTGCCCGCGCGCATCAGGACGGGAAGCCCGCCAGGCTTCACCATCGCGACCCCGTCGCCGGAGAGCTCCATGCCGCCGTTGGCCACCGCGGTAGAGTAGACCAAGACGACGCGCCCGCTCTTCCCAAGCTCCTCTCCATCGACGGCGCAGGCCGCCACCAACGCCGGGCAACTACTGCCGACGATTTTGAGGGAACCGACGTCCTCACCCTTCCCCGCCTCCAGCGTGACCGCCTCGCTGCGGGGCGTGGCGACTTTCATCAGTTTCTCATGGGAACGCAGGACGATCTCCCCGGTGTCACTCTGGAAGACGCCGCGGGAGGGGACGCTGAGGTTGTCCTGGGGCAATATCCCCTTGGCCTTCATCAACGCGCAAGCGGCGTCGAGCGAGAAGCGGCCATCCTTGTTCTCGACCACGTTGCTGAATTGATCCTGGGACATGATCTGGGAGGTGCCAGTCGGCAACACCGTCAAGTCCGGCCTCGTCTCCACCGCCACGCCGGCTGGCCGCTTGGCCCAGGGGAAATCCACCGCGAACCCAATCATGAGGGCGAGCTTGCTCTGCTCGCCCGACACCGCCTTGGAACGGTTGCCGTCAACGTTCAGGAACCCCTCGGGAACCGAGAGCCGGACCAGACAGGGAGAGCGTTTGACGTCGCCGCGGAGATAGAGGCAGGCGGCGAGGAACTCGTTGGCGCGGCCGACCGGCGAGGTGCCGATCGAGAAATCGTTGTTGGCTCCCGCGTCGAAGGCCACCGCCCCTTGATGGACAACCACCGCGTCAATCCCCTGGAGCGCGGAGTAAGCGGAGAAGAGCAGACCATCCTCATGTTGGTAGTGGTTCCAGAAGGAATGGTTGTGCTCGGTCACGACGAAGGGGCGGTCGGCGAAGCGCGTGGCGTTCATGCTCAGCCAGTAACCCGCGGCGCTCTCGACGGAACTGTTCTGCCCGCACCTGGAGCCCGGACGAGAGAAGTCGGACGGATGGTTGAAGTAGCCGTTCATGATGGCCGCCTGAGAGGTCTCGAACCTCGTCTCGATGCTCCCGAGACTCTTGGAGTAGTTATATTGCGAGGTGAGCCCCTGATAGCCGGTGGAACGGATGACGCCTTCGAACCAAGTGGCGCACTCGCGGGAGATGGCGTCGCAGAAGAGCGAGAAATCGTTGTCCTTGGCGCTGGCGCCACCCAACCGCCGCGGCGCCACCACCTGGGCGAAAGCGCTGATGGCGGCCCCGCCCCACGCCTTGGACAACGCGGCGGGGGTTTGGTATTTCGTCTCCAGCCAGCCACGGTATTTCGCGTCGAGCTGTAGCCGAGTCGAGTCGGAGAGGTTCTCGTCCATCCGCGCCAAACCGGCCTCCTGCTCGTTGTAGAACTCAAGACAGGCGATAGTTGGATCGTCCTTCCAGGCCAGCCCAGTGTAAGGGTTGACGTGGTTCATCAGCTTCCCGGCGGTGTCCTTCCAGGCGCCGCGCAAGGCGGGGTCGCCCAGGTAGAGCAGCGTCGAGTAGTCGAAGCGTTTGCGGAAGGACTCCTGCCAGGGCTCGTCGATGTGACAATAGTTCACCAGATACAGATACATGCCTTGCGCCCTCGCCTGGAAAAGCAGGTAGTCCGCCTCGTCGAGATTGTAAAGCTTAGGGAAGTAACGCATGAAGTTGTAGCCCTGCCGGCGAGCCGCCGCGACGAACGCCTCCAGCTTCGGCTTCCAGTCGTCCCTCCGCAGCGTCTTGAAGGGGAAGCTCCCCTGCTGAAAGCCCATGAGCCGCACAAGTTCGTCAAGGTCGTCCACAGGCGCGAGCTTTCCAGACGAATTGATGCCCAAACGCGCCGGGTGACGGGGGGAACCTAGCCCCAGCCAACTCAACAAACCGCCCCGGGAGGACAGTTTTGACAGCCCGCCCAAGTCCAAGGCGCTACCTGGTTTCACCACCAAGCCAGCCATGTCCACCGCCTTCCATTCGGCCCCCGGTTCGAACTTGAGATTGGGCCGAGGAGGCAAGGACGCACCGCAAACGAAACGCCAACCGCTGGAACCGCTCAGAACTTTCACAGCCAAGACATTCCTGCCTTTCCTCACCGGAAAACTGAAGGAATGATCGCCAGGGCTGAAAGCGTTGGAGCCATTCCCCCCCTTCATAGTGCTGAACACCGCCTCACCGTTGGCGTAAACCTCCATCCACCAGTCGGCCGAAACGCCGAGGCGCGTCTCGCCGTCCTTGGCGCTGTCGAAAACGTTGTAGAGCGCCGCCATGTCCCACTCCTGGCAGCGCCCCGCCAGAGCCGCCAAGTTGACGCCGCCCCGTTCCAGCTTGACGCGCCGGGGCGCCACAGGTTTCCCGTTCGGGGACAGGAGACTCGCCGGGACTTCGGCGAAGGACTTCGGTTCGGACACCCCCAGGAAGACTGTCCATGAATCCCCGATGACGGACGGCGGCGCCTGCCCCCAGAGGGAACAGCCGACAAGGCATGCGGCGAAAAAACTAGCGGCTCTTTTCATGTTTGACATCATGTCTCATTGCCTTTTTGTTACAAAGTAATAATCCATTGTGTTGTAGCCCGTGACCTGCTTGCCGCCGACCAAGGCGGCGAACCTATCCCAAGCTACATGCAAGTCAAGCCAGAGGATGTTCGCCCCCGAATTGTGCCGGCTGCCAATTGCCTTGTCCAACGGGGAGGCGGACGTAGGTTTGACGAGAGAGCTGTAGCCGCAATAATGGTAATCCGGGGAGGGATTGGACGTGGAGTCGGCGATGACTATGGTCTCGGATAGTTCCCGCAGCCGACCGATGTTGTCCCTGCTGACAGCAAGGGGACTCAAGGAGTTGCTCCAACCATAACCACCTCCATACTCGAAACGCTCCAGAACGACGTCCCAGAGAGGGCACCTGAACACCCCTTCGTCCATGCCCACGCAAGTGCAGCTGAAGGTTTTCGGCATGCGCGCCGTCGCGTAGACATAGGGGAAGAGCTGCACCTTCCAGTCGGACGCCATGCTGTATTGCTTAACCGGGAGCCAGCCGTTCCAATCGTCCACATAGAGCCCCAAGGCCATCCCTTGCTGCCTCAGGTTCGATGCGCAAGAGGCGCTCTTGGCCATGTCTTTGGCTTTGCTCAAAGCGGGCAGCAGCAGGGCCATCAACAAGGCGATCACGGCGATCACGACTAGCAGTTCCACGAGGGAAAACCCCGAGGCCCGCCACCTGGCGCGTTTCACTTCAGCGCGCATAACACCACCTCCCTATTGCTTGAACAACGGTTCCAGTTCCCTGTAGATAAGCTCGAACAACTCCTCGCTGAGGGGGTCGGGGCAATGCCCCGGACGACGGCAATAGTCGCTGGCCACCAAGCCGCGGCGCTTGAGGATCTTCTTCTCGTAGCAGATGATCATCTCCACGTCCTGCCGGATGTGGTTGAGCAGGGAGTTGAGCTTCTCGTGGACCGCCATGGCCTTCGCCCAGTCGCCCGCCTGGATAGCGTCGTAGATCTTGCGGTAGACGTCGAACATCGAAGGGCCGGGCATCACCCCCACCGCGCCGCGGCGGAAACCCTCGATCATCTGGAACCCGGCGTTGCCAATGAAAACTTCCCCCTTCCCATCCAACAACCCGAGCAGCTTGGAGATGTAGGCTCCGGGAGGCTTGCACTCGATCTTGTAGTAGCGCAAGTTGGAGTGCCGCCGTCCGATGTCGGCCAAGGTCTCGGGAGTGATGGCCACCCCGGTTTGCTCGGGGGCGTACTGCAACATCACCGGGATGCCGACGGCGTCGCAGACCACCTCAAGATGCCGAGTCAAGGCCGCTCCGCCCGGCTTGAGGAAGAAGGGCGGCAACAGCATCATGCAGTCGGCCCCGGCGGCCTCGATGCGCTTGGCCCACTTCACCGCCACCTCGGTCGAATGGCGGGTGTTGGACACCACCACCGGCGCGCCCTCGTCATGGCAAAGCCCGACAGTCAGGTCGATTAGCCTCTCCTCCTCGTCGCGGTCGAGTTTGTAGTACTCCCCGGCGATGCCGAAGAGCGCCAGCGACTGCGCCCCGCCGCGCAACATGGCCCGGCAGCAATGTTCGTATCCCGCGTAGTCGAAGTCCCCCGCGTCCGTGAACACCGCCGGGGCGATCGGACAGATGCCTTTGATCTCCATTGTCTCGCCTTTCATAAGTAATCCATGTCGCAGCCCTCGTCGGCCTGCAAGACGCTGTCAACGAAATGCTTCACGAACCCGCGCTCGAAGCGCTCTTTGGGCTCGCCCATGAAATCCTGCAAGCGCCCGGCGATCTCGGCGGCGGAAAGCTCCACTTCCAAGATCCCCTTGTCGACGTCGAGGCGGATGATGTCGCCGTCGCGGACCGCCGCCAGCGGGCCGCCGACGCAGGCCTCGGGACAGACGTGCAACACCACCGTCCCGAAGGCGCCGCCGCTCATGCGGGCGTCGGTGATACGCACATAGTCCTTGACGCCGCGCTTGTGCAGCTTCGGCGGGATGGGCAGGTAGTTGCCGAACTCCGGCATGCCGGGCGCGCCCTTGGGACCGTAGCCGCGGAGGATCACCGCCTTGGTCTCGTCCATGTCGGAGTTGTCGTCGAGCAGGTATTTCTCGGCGGCGGCAAGGGTGTCGAAAACCCGCGCCTCGCCCCGGAACTTCATGAGCTCCGGCGACGCCGCGGAGCGTTTTATCACCGCCCCGCGCGGCGCCAAGTTGCCCCGCAGCACCGCGATGCCGCCGTCTTTGGAGAACGGGTCGGAAAGCGGCCGGATAACCTCGCGGTCGTAGGGATGGTGCGCCTTCTCCAGGTTCTCCTTCAAGGTCTTGCCAGTGACGGTCATGACGCTGGTGTCCAGCAGTGGCTCGAGCTCCTTCATAAGAGCCGGCACGCCGCCAGCCTGGTGGAACTCGACGCCGACCGTCCCCTGCCCCGTCGGCTTGACGTTGACCAGCACCCCGGTCCTCTCGCTGATTTTCTGGAACTCCTCCAGCGGGAAAGGTATCCCGGCGCGGCGGGCGACGGCGGTCAAATGGATGAGCAAATTGGTCGAGCCGCCCGAGGCCATCAGCACCGTGACGCAGTTGCGGAGCGACGCCAAGGTGACGATGTCGGAGACCTTGATCCCTTTGGCTACCAGCTCGACGATCTGGCGGCCGGTCATCTCGGCGCAGCGGGCCTTCTCCGCGGACATGGCGGGGGCGGCGGCGCTGCCGGGCAAGCTGAGGCCGAGCGACTCGGTGGCGCACTGCATGCTGTTGGCGGTGCCCATGATGGGGCAGGCGCCCACGCCGCCGTAAAGGCAGCCCTCGCGCTCGCGCAGGTCTTGTTCGCTGAGCTCGCCGGCTTGGTACTTGGTCCAAAGCTTGAAGCTGTCGGTGCCGCAGGCGAGGGGCTCGCCCTGATAGTTGCCGGGCATCATGGGGCCGCCGGGAAGGTAGATGGCGGGCTTGTCGGCGGAGACCGCCGCCATGAGCTGGGCCGGGACGTTCTTGTCGCAGGAGCCCATGAGCACCACGCCGTCGAAAGGGTGGCGGGCGATGAGCTCCTCGGTTGTCATGGCGAGCAGGTTGCGGTAGACCATGCTGGAGATGTCGAAGAACACCTCGCAGATGGACATGGTGTTGAGTTCCAGCGGGAAGCCCCCCGCGGCCCAGACGCCGCGTTTGACGGCCTCGGCGAGCTGGCGGAAGTGGTAGTGTCCGGGGTTGGTCTCGGACCAGGTGTTGAGCACCCCGATAATGGGCTTCTCCAAGTCTTGGTCGGTGTAGCCCATGGTCTTGACCAGGGCGCGGCGCAGGAGGATTTGCCGGGTCATCTTGCCACCCAGCCAGTCTTTGGAACACGAGTTCTTCTTCATCCGCTACTCCAAGGTGACGTTTTTACTGTTGACGTTCTCGCCAAGGAACTCCGAGAGCTCCGTGGAGCGGTAGCCGCCCCAATTGATGTTCTCGAAATGGACGTTCTCGACCAAGTGGTCGGCGTCGAACCCTTTTATGTGGGAGCCACAACGCGGGCCGTCCTCGCTGAAGAAGTTGCGCACGGTGACGTCCTGGACGCGGCCGCGCTCGGCGTCGGTGGTGTAGTAGGTGGGCAGGATCAGGAACCCGAATTCGCCGTCGTGCCTCGGCCCCTCGGCGTAGAGGTTCTCGAAGAGCACGTTCTTGACCCGGCAGTGGTCGATGATACACATGTGCGCCATCGCCCCCCCGAAGATCCGCTCGATGTCCCGGAACACCACGTCCTCGAGCAGGTCGCCCTGCGAGGTGTGGCCGATCTCCAGGCAACTGGCGTTGCGGTCGTTCCACAGCACCATGTCCCGGATCAGGATGTGGCCGGACTTCATGGCGAAGCTGCGGCGGGTCTTGATGGCGACACAGTCGTCGTTGCACTTGAGGAAGCAATGCTCGATCAGCAGATTGACGCAAGAGCGCGGCTGGATACCGTCGTTGTTCTGAAGCCAGGAAACGGCCTTGTGGTTGCGGACCACCACGTCCTGACAACCGCTGATGACGAAATTCCAAAACTCGGGGTTGTAGATCACCGGGCCGTCGAAGAGCATGTTTTTACACTTGTGGAAGCAGACGTAACCCTCATATCCGGCGTCCTCCAGCCACTTCTCGCCCATGCGCTCGCCCTTGTTCTCGCCGACGTCGCGGGGGCTGAGCGAGCCGTCGAGCACCCCCTGACCGGTGAGCTTGACGTTCTCCACGCCGTCGGCCAGGACTTTCGTCCGCAAGACCGCCCCGCGGGACAAGTGGTACTCATGGTTGGCTGCGAGACGCAGCATGTTGCCCTCGAAGTCGTGCAGTCCGGGCAGGAAATAGCTTAGCTTGGCGGCCCCCGGCTCCAGCTCGGCGGCGCGGTGCGGGCCGGGGGATATGAACTTGACGCCCGGCAGCCCGGCGGGGTCGGCGGCGACATGGTCGCCCAGGATGTAGACGGTGTAGGCCGGGGCGTCCTCGACGCCATAGTTCACCTCCAAGGCCCCGTAGCGAGGCTCGGGGAAGCTGAGCTCGACGTCGTTCCCGGAGACCCTCGCCTCCACGGGGCTCCGCAACGAGGGGCGGAACTTGGCGGACTTCACCGCGGCGGGGAAAGTAAGACGCAGATCCACGGGGATCTCGGCGGCGTAGGAAAGCCAGCCCTCGGCGCCGCCGTTCCGGTGGGGGAACTCCAGGCAGGTGGTGGCGTCGCCGACCGCCAAAGGCGCCCAGCCCTGGCCGCCGGAGGGCCGGATCTTGGCCACGACCACCGACGCGGGGATGCCCGGCAGCAAGCTCTCGAACTTCAGCTTTGGGTCGGGACGGCGTTGGAACACCGAGGCGTCCAAGACACGGATATGCCCGACCTCCATCGACCGCAGCCGTCGCTCCGAGGGCGCCTCCCGGTCGGAGGAGTAGACCTTCGCCACCCGCCGCCCGAAATAGTGGTCGATGTAGACCTCCATCACCACCCGTCCGCAGTAGAGGTGGAACTGCTCGTCGTCGAAGGCGTCCATGTCGAAGAGCATCTCAAGGGCGGCGACATGCTCGTATTCATGGAGCCGCTTGCCGCTGACCAAGCTGGAGCGGGTGAAGAGCTCGCTGAGATACTGTTGTTGCCCCGACACCGACGCCGGGGAATAGGGGTTGGCGGCCGTCAGCTTCCCGGTGGTCACCGGGACGAGCGCCAGACACATGCCGTTTCCATAAGCCTGTTCCACCGCTTGGTCGAAACTCCGCCAGTCGGCGGCCACGGCCTGGTCGTCCACGAACAGCCGGACCAGTTGGACGCCCTCGGAACGCATGTGGAGGAAATCGGCGTCGACGTCCCCCTGGACCGGAACATGGTAGTCGGCCGCGGCCAGGTCGAGCCGGGTCAGGCCGCGGTCGCGGAAAAACCCGTCGAGCACGGAGAGCGGAGTGGCGAAGTTCATGGCGAAGAAATCATCCCATTTAAATCATTCAAGTTTGCATTAACCTCATCCTTACATTATGATACATCAAAGACAAACGACAAGCAACGGCCAAAACCTGGTTAAATTCACCAATCTTGAATGATTCAAGTATATATGAGAGGTGCCAAGATGGGCAAGATCGAGGAGCTGGCGGAGACGTTGCGGCGGGGTATCCGGGACGGGAACTATCCGGTGGGAGCCAAGGTGCCGTCGGAGTACGAGCTGGCGGAACTACACCAAGTGAACAAGACCACCGCCAACAAGGCGGTGGCGTTGCTGGTGAACGAGGGGTTGCTGGAACGCGGGGCGGGCGGGGCGGGGACGCGGGTCAAGCGTTCGGGACGCTTCCCGCGCGGGCAGATCGTGGCGGTGCTCAACGAGTTCATCCACGCCTACACGCCCCATCTGCTCAACGGCATGCAACGCGCGGCGTGGCGCCGCGACTACGCCCTGGAGGTCATCTCGGCCACCCACGAGGACATCGACTTAACGCTGCGCAAAGTGGCGGAGTCCGACATCCGCGGCGTCCTCACCTTCAACTGCGGGCTCCTGAACGTCGCCATGCCGCAGCCGGTGGTCTATTTGCACCGCGTCTTCCCGCCGGACGCCGTCCCGGTCCATCAAGTCAATTGCGACAACCGCGCCGGGGCCGCGCTGCTCGCCAACCGCGCCCTGGAAGCCGGGCACCGCGACATCGCCATCTTCACCGTCGACGACCAGATGCCCTTGCGCCGCCTGCGCCAGACGAGCTTCGTCGAGACGCTGCTGGCCGCCGGGGTCGACGACGCGCGGCGACGACTCTTCGTGGCGCCCCGCGGTGTCTTCGCCGCCAAACAGGCCGTCCAACGGATGCGGACGCTTTTTCCCGGCCTCACCGCCGTCCTGGCCGACTCCGACGACGCCGCCGTCGACCTCCTGCTGGCGTCGCGGGAGCTGGGGCTGGAATGCCCCCGCGACTTGGCTGTCTCCGGCTTCGGCAACACCTTCGAATACCAGAAGGCCTTCCGGCTCACGACCATCGACATGCACCTGGCCGAACTGGCCGCCCACGCCTGCGACCGCCTCCTCGACCTGGTCGAGGACGGCAAGCCCGCCCCCCCCATCAACGACCTACTGCCCGTGGAACTAGTCCGCGGCGAGACGCTCTGACATAACGCGCCCCACCCTGTTCCGGGAAACAGGGCGGGGTATTCTTCTTGCCTAAAACCTAAAACCTAAAACCTAAAACCTCAATGGTAGATGTGACCGTTGCTCTGGAGACGCAGCGCCCCGCTACTGGGAAGCTGTTTGGCGGGACGGTCGTGGATCTTGACGCGCTCCTCCTCAAGCTCCTCCAGGCGCTCGACCTCGCCGTCGAGATACGCCTTGACCCGGCTCTTGAGGTTCTCGAAGACGCCGAGCAAGCCGCCGTAACGACGCTCCAGTATCTCCCAACCGAAGGGCTTGTTGTTCTGGTGCCAGAGGGCGCGGTGGTGGACATTGAGCGCCTTGACGTCCCGGACAACCACCGGAACGACCTCCTCCACAAGTCGACGCAGCTCCTTCTTGTCGCCCTTGCGGTAGGCGTCGAGCAATTGCGTGGGCAAGTCGCCCTTGAGCGACAAGACTTTAGCCAGCAGATAGGGGAACTTCAAACGGGCGTTGCCCTTGGACTTTAGCCGGGCCTTCAAGTCGGCGGCCACGGCGGCGTAATGGCCGTTGAGCTTGTTTCCGTCCAGTTGCGGCTGCCAGAGGCCCTGAAGCGGGTCCTCCCAAAGAAAGACCTTGGAGGCGGGAGTGTAGTTCTCCTGGAAGGGGGGGAGGTCGAGCGCCTGGGCTGCCTTCCAGTCGTCGTAGTCCACGCCCAAGCTGCCTTTGAGATTTATCTTGGTCTGCTCCAAGGAGGGGCCGGAACCGAAGGCCATGTCGGCGGCGTATTGCAAGAGCGGCAAACAGGAGTAGAGGTCGCACTCGGTGCCGTCGTCGCCCCAGATGGTGACGATCAACTCCTTGACGCCGTTTTTAAGCGACGATTCCAAACAAGGGACCAGGGTCTTCTCGGCGTAATCGTAGGCGCTCCAGAAGCGGCCCCAGGTCTGGACGCCGGGGGCGACGATGGGGGTCTGGCCCATCTCCTGGTGCTTGCCGATCATGGCGTCGTAGTCCCCCGCCTTGAAATGGTAGTAGTCCCAATAGACCAGGTCGACGTCCTTGGGGATGCCTTTCACTATCTCTTCGGTAACCTGGATGGTGGTGTCATAGTAGCCGTGATCCTTGGAGAGGGCGCGGAAGAACATGTCGCTCCACATCATGGGGCGGAGGCCGAGGCGGCGAGTGATTCGCAACACCCGCTCGAAGTGCTTGGCGATCATCTCGAAGGGGGGGACGAAGCCGTGTTTGGTGAGGTAAGCGCCACGGCCCAGGTCCCAAGCCTCGTCCATGCCGATGTGGACGCGCTTGGACTTGTAGGGGGCGCTGGCGGCCTTGAGCATGGTCTCGACGAACTTGTAGGTCTCCTCCTCCTCGCAGAGCATCACCGACTCGGTGTCCTTGATCTTGTGGTAGGCGTCGTACTGGAGGACGCGCTGGAGATGGGCGAGAGCCTGGATGCAGGGGATCATCTCGATGCCCAGACTGTCGGCGAGCTGGTCGAACCCTTTGAGCTCCCGCTCGGAATAGGCGCCGCGCATATAGCCGAAGAGCGGCTGGCCAGGTATCTTGTAGGTGTCCTCGGTGTAGAACATGAAGCCGTTGAGCCCGGCCAGCGCCATGAAGACCAGCCATTCCTCCATCGTCTTGGCGTTGAAGGTGGCGTTACGCGAGGCGTCGACCATGGCGAAGACCTTGGCGACTTGCCGGGTCTGGTGGAGATCGAGCGTGGCGCGCTCGTCAGCCCGGGCGTTGAGCAGCCCCAGGCCGCGGAAGGCGTCGTTGCGCTCCTCGTAGCCGATGGCCACGCCCTGCTTGGAGCCCTTGACACGGACGCCGCCCGCTTTTTGCTCGAAGCGGATCTCCGGCAAAGCCTTGTCCTCGAAGTCCAGCCGCGCCGCCGCGGCCACCAGCTTCAGCCCGGCCTTGAGCTCGGCGGGCGCCTTCTTCAGATTGACGTGGAACTTGTTGCCCATCTGCGTGTCCTTTTGTTACACTATTGGTTGGCCTGTTGGAACAGGCGGGTAAGCGGGAGCGCGGCGGCGGCGCGGGGTAGAGCCCCCCTGCCCTGCGAGGCGGGCAACACCTGGGTGCTAAGCCGCCAGTTATGAGCGCCGTAGTGCCCGAGCATGCGCCGCGCGATGTCCAGCGAAATGCCGGGGCAACGGGCGGTCCAGTCGTCCAGGAAGATGGCCTCGGGATTGAAGAGGTAGGCCAGGTTGAGCACGGCGCGGCCGATCTGCTCGAAGCGTTCCGCAACCAGTTGGGCGCAAAGCCCGTCCCCGGCCTCGATGGCTTGCAACACCATCTCGAAATCCACTTTCGTCCGGCCCTCCGGGAGGAAGTCGCGGACCTTGCTCTCGCCGCCTTTCTTGATGATGTCCTCGACAATGCTGACGATCTGGTAGAACGGGGCGATAGAATACAACGTGCCCGCCCGTCCGTCGATGTCCCGCGGGCCGCCCTCATTAAGCTGCATATAGCCAACCTCGCCGGCGTTGCCCTGATGGCCATTGTACAATTGATTGTTAAGAAACATCCCCAACCCATAGCCGCAAGTTAGGTAGAGGAAGGATTTCATGTCCTTAGCCTCGCCCCAACGCTTCTCGGCGACGGCCATGAGATCGGCGTCATTGGCCAAATGACAAGGGACGCCGACCGCGGCCGCGAGCTTGGCGGCCAGCGGGTAGTTGCGGTCGAGCTTGAAAGCGGGAGAACTCACCGCCACCCCCTCCCGCAAGTCGAGGATGCCCGGAACGCAAAGCCCCATCCCCAACACCCTGGAAATGGGGACGCCATATTTGAACAGGACATCCCCGCTCAGTTTGGCGAGCGTGGCCACCGTCTCAGCGGCGTCCTCGCCGGGGCGTCCAAGGCCTACCTCCTCCAACGCATCACCCGAGGCGTCCTCCAGGCGCAAGGCCAAGCGCCCCGCCCGGACATAGCACCCAAGGCTGTAAAACAAGCGAGGCTCCAACGTCAGCGGCACGGGACGGCGCCCGTTGGCGCTCGGCAGCGGCTCGCCCTCCCGGACGAACCCCAGCGACAACAACTCCTCGACGTTGTTCTTGACACCGACCTTGCTCAGGCCCAGCTCCGCCCCGAGCTCCGCCCGGGTCACCCCCGGCCGCTCATGGATCAGCCGGAGCGCGCCCAACAGCAAACGCCGGGCCTTGCCGGACTCCACGAACTCCTTGAACGCCAATGTCGACACGCCACACACTCCGTCATTCGTTGCCGGATGATCATAGCGCGGACGGCGGAATTGTCAACGTGATTATTTAAGACAGACGCCAATAAACATGCAAAACGCATGTTTATTGGCGAAGTTTGTTAAAGACATTAACAAACAAGGCGTCTGGCGAAGAGCTCCGCCGCCGGGTTGCCTTGGACGCGCCCCGATAGCTTGACGTTGCAGACGCGCCAGACACCCTTGCCCTCGGGCTTCTCCGCCGCCGCCAAGGCGGGGCTCCACTCCTTGCCCCAACCACCGTTGCCAGTCTTCAGTATCGACGTCCAGCCCTCGGCGGTGAAGGCGCGCTCCAACAACGGCGAGAACCGCCCCACCGAGACGTCGTACCAGAACTTGAAGTCGTCGGGCTCGAAGCCCGCCGCCATCTCGTGCCCCGTGTCGCGGGACACGAATTGCACCGGCCCCATGCCACAGTCCTTGCACTCGATCTTCCCGGCCAGGAGCGCGAACTCCCCGGCGGGGATCTCCAGCAAGACCACCGTCGTCCCGGCCTTGACCTGCTTCCGCAACTCCTTCTCCGCCGCCTGGAACGCCGCGAAATCGTCCACCAGCACGACGTCCGGACGCGACGCTCCCGCCACCCAAACCGTGGCGGCGACGCCCAAGTCCAAGGCGAGGGCCGCCGCCTTGTCGCCCAGGACGGTCAACTTGGGGGCCTTGGCCAAAGCGCCCAGGCGCGGGAAGAGTTTCAGCTCCAACGAAGTGTCGTTCAACACCGTCCCGACGGCGTTCAGCAGCGCCAGGCGGACGGTGACTTTAGTCCGGACGGCGACCTCCGGCAACGGCAACCGCAACAGCCCCTGACAGGCGCTGGAACAACGCGGCGCCTCGACCGGAACGGAACCACCGGCCAAGGTCTTGCCGTCTAATTCCAAACGGTAGGCCAGGCGCGCGCCCTCGGGCTGGACGCAGGTGTCGTTGCAGAGCCAAGCCTCGACCTCGGCCGTCTCACCGGCGTAATAGGCGTGGCGGTCGGTCCGCAGATTCGCCAGGAGCGGCGACAACGCCTCGCGGTAGGCGAAGAACGCGGGCTTGGGACGACGCTCCACGTCCATGATGGTCTTCATCCAACCGGAGGGGAAGGCGTCGATGAAGAGGTGGATGGCGCAGCTGTTCAAACGGGAGTCGCGACGCATGGCCTCGGTCATGAAGCTGGTGCCCCAAGCCTGGTGGGCATGACTGGCGCGCACCCAATCCTCCAGGTTGCGCTGGGTGTCGAACCAGATGTAGTGGAACTGCCCGGACTGCGCCCGGACGATGCGGTTGGGGGACCACGTGGCCTCCTCCTCGGCGGTGGCGGGGAGCCAGGCGGCGGGATAACGGCGACGCATCAGGTCGGCGAAGTCGAGCCCCTCGGCGCCGAACTCGCCGCAGCCGTGCATCCAGCCCGGCTTGATGGGCTGCCAGAAGCCGCGGTGCAGTTTGCCCAGCTCCACGCCGTGGCCGTTGTACCAGCAGCAGTAGCAGTGGTTGTCGGGGAGGCCCGGGCCGGGCGGGTCGTAATCGCCGTCGACGGCTTTGATGACGCGGTCGGGGTTCTCCAGGAGGACGGACTGGTCGCAGGCCACGAAGAAGCTCTCCAACTCGGGGCGGGAGAGGTGGCGCCACATCTGGATGGCGTAGGTCTGGAAGGGCTCGTTGGTGTAGGTGACCATGATGTTGCAGGGATGGGAGCGGACGAGGCGCTCCATCTCGCCGGCTTGCCGCGCGCCCTCGGCGAACTGGTTGCGGCGCATCTTGGCGAAGAGGGGCAAGTCGGACTGGGTCATCAAGCCGAGGCGGTCGCAATGGTCGTAGATCTCGGGCTGCACCGGGCGCTGGGTGAAGCGAAGGTAGTTCATGTTGCAGAGCTTGGCCAGGAGGATGTCGTCCACGAGCCGGGGGAAGTCGCCCTTCATCACCGCCTGCTGCTCGAAGCCCATGGTGTTGGCGCCGCGGAGGCGGATCTCGCGGTTGTTGAAGTACATGCGCCCGCGGGGCTCGCTATCGACGTCCATGGTGAAGGAACGCATGCCGAACTGGAGCGAGGCGGCGTCGAGAAGCTCCCCTTCGGGGCTGGACAGCCGGGCTTGCAACTGGTAGAGCCAAGGGGTGTCGAGCTCCCAAAGGCGGTGGTCGGGCATCTCGAGGTTGAAGCGGTAGTAGTTGACGCGGGGGCCGAGGAGGCCGGGCAGCTCGCAGTCGCGGCCCGGAACGGCGACGGCCTCGAAGTTCTGGCCGAAGACGGAGAGCGTCAGCTTGGCGGCCTGGCGGTGGACGTCGCAGTTCCAGAGTTCAACCCAGGCCTCGGCGCGATTCTCGGCCAACAGCGGACGGACGAAGAGGTCATGGATGAAGAGCGGCGCCCTGGCCTCGACGCGGACGGTCTGATAAATGCCCATGCCGGGGGGGCAGTGGTGCCAGCCGACCGCGGGGTCGTCGTAGCCCGGCCCGGTGGCGGCGTAAATCTTGTCGCCCTCAAGGTCTTTGCCCTCGCCGCCCCAAGAGTCGTTGCCCATGCAGATGGCGTCGTTCTCGACCTTGACCAGCAAGGTGTTGGCGCCGGGGCGGGCATGACCGGTGAACTCGAACTCGAAGGGGGCGAAGAAGCCCTCGTGCGAACCCAAAAAGGCGCCGTTGACAAAGACGTGCGCCTTGTAGTCGACACCGTTGAAATGGATAAACAACGCGCCCTTGGCCAGCATGGCGTCGGACAGCTCGAAGCTGGTCCGGTAGTAGGTGACGGCGCGGCCCAACGGCCCGCCGTAATGGGGGACGCTGACGGTCTCCCAGTCGCCGCCGCCGGCGAGGGTCTGGGCGAAGTCCTGGCGGTCGGACTCGGTCTCCTGGCGCCACTGGAAGCGGTCGAGGCTCTGGACGATCCGGGTCTCGGGCAGCTTCGGAGCCAGGTCGCGCATGAAGGGGGCCATCTGCTTCCGGAGCGCGGCCAGCTCCTTTTTCAGCCCGGCCTCGTCCCGGACTTTGTCCAGCGGCCGGAACTGGGCGGACGCGGGCGCCAAAGCGGCGACCGGCAGGACGCGCTCCGGGCGCGGCGGGGGCTGCGGCTCAACCAGTCCGGCCTGCTCCGAGGGACGGCTGGCGGCGATGGCGGCGAAGGGGTCGAGCTGGGCGGACGCTTGTGGCGATGTTGCCATGATGTCAAACCTCCAAATGGGCGTGATTCAAATACAATTCTCACATACTACAATACAGTGATACCCGAAAATCGCAAAAAATCAAGGGGGATTACTACTGGAAATTGTATTGTTTTACTGTATTGTAACAAGCATGAACAACAAGCATTCCGCACCTTTGTACCGGGAACTGTCGAGAGCCTTGCGCCAAGAGCTGGCGGAGGGGCATCACGCCGTGGGGGCGTTCCTGCCGCCGTTGCGGCAATTGGCGGAGCGTTTCCGCTGCTCGTTGACCACGGTGCAGCAGGCGCTGCGGGAACTGGAGTCGGAGGGGCTGCTGTCCTCCGACAGCACCCGCGGAGTACGAGTGCGGGCGTTCCCCGCTACCGCCGAACCGATGGGGCGGATCGTCTGCGTCTTCCCCAAATGGGACACGTTACGGGAGGAGTCGTTCGCGGCGCAGTTCCTCTTGGGGGTGGGCATGGCGGCGACGGCGGCGGGGTTCGTGGCCGAGCCGGTGGCGTTCGAGAATCTCGACGAGCTAGAACCGCTGTTCGCGCGTCTCCAGCGGCGCCCGCCAGCGGGGCTGGTCTGGGCCAATCCCACCTTCGCCGCGCCGCTGGCGCGGCTGTCGGAGGCCGGACTACGGGTCGTCACCGTCATCCGGCACTTCCCCGGGACGCCACACACCCACGACGCCATGGAGGAGGCCTTCCCCAAACTGCTGGAGGCGATGCGCCACCGCGGCGCCCGCCGCCTCGGAGTGTTGGCGATGGGCGACGACGACCCCACTTACGAACCCCAGCTGCGGCAGTTGCTGGCGGCGGCGGAAGCGCAGGGACTGACCACCCCGCCGGAACTGCTCTCACGGGCGCGGACGGATGGCCTTGACCGCCGTTCCCGCGAGCTGCTCACGCTCGACCTGCTCGCCCACCTGCGCCCAGGCGACGGCCTTTTCGCCTCCGCCCCCGACTGTCTGGAGCTGGCGCTGGAACTGGCCCGCAAGCAAGGCCGGGACTTGGAGTCGGAATGCGTCCTAGCCGTCCACAGCATCCGCGCCGCGCCGCTGCCCGCGGCGCGCTTCACGTTGGAGAGCGACGTCCGCGCCCATGGCGAACGGGCCGTTCGGATGGTCCGCCAGTGGCTGGACACGAACCGCCCCCCCGCCCCGGCCGCGGTGAACGTCCGCCTCGTGTCCCGTTAGCAATAGAGGAAAGGGCGGCGGCCATGGCACATTCCCCGTCAATCACTCTATTATGACTTTATGCGATTTGCGCCGTTTGACCGTTTTCTTCTGATTCTGATTGCTAAGCACACTTATGCCGCCATCCACTTCCAAAATGGCCAAGTCGACGTCTTCAATCGTCTCCACTCCATGTTCCCGCACCGCCTCCATTAGCTCATCCATGCTGATTTTCGCGCGTTTAATATGCGCTTCATTTATTTTTCCTTTATAAATCAGCATCGAGGCTTCGCCTTGCACCACTTTCCCCAACTTCGGAAAGCGATACTGGAGAGCCTTGAACAAGTAATTGACCACAAACAATGTGGAAGCGGCCACCAGTCCGCCGCTAAGCGAGGCGTCCGGCCCAACCATGGCGTTTTGCACGGCATTGCTGATGAGCAGAATAAACACCAAGTCGACAACCGAAAGCTGCGCCAGCTCCTTTTTGCCAAAAAGGCGGATGGCAACGACAATGAACAGATAAACTGCCACCGTGCTGCCGACAATGTGGATATAACTGTTACCGAGTAGTTCGCGCATAATTCGGGATGACGAGATTTGGCGTTCCGACCACCTGGAACAATAGGCCCCGCCGGGTGCCTTTTCAATCCCCACGGAAGAAATATTCACTGACAGACCGATAAAGGGGAGGCTTTATTGGGACGGCCCGCTTTTCTTTACCCGCCGTGATGGTACATTAAGACCGCGTAAGTCACGATTGGAATTCGAACATGTGGATGATGTGGGGCGCGCTGTCCGCCTTTTTCCTGGGTTTCTACAACGTCAGCCAGAAGCACGCCGTCAACGCCAACTCGGTGCTGCCGGTGCTGTTCCTGTCGACGGCCTTCGGGGCGGCGCTGGTGCTGCCCGCGATCCTGGTCTCGCCCGCCTATCCGGGACTGATGGGCGGCATGGGCGTCTACGTGGCGCGGCTGTCGACGGAAAACCACCTGCTGATCTTCCTCAAGGCGCTGATCGTGACCGTGTCCTGGATTTTCACCTTCATCGCCCTGAAGCGGCTACCGATCTCCATCGCCTCGCCCATCAACGCCTCGGCGCCGCTCTGGACGCTGGCCGGCGCGGTGCTGCTCTACCATGAATGCCCCAAGCTCGGGCAATGGGCCGGGGTGACGGTGATCTTGCTGTCCTACTTCGCCTTTTCCTCGCTGGGGAAGAAGGAGGGCATCGAGTTCCACCGCGACAAGTGGGTCTACCTGCTGTTGCTGGGGACGGTGGTCGGAGCGGTCAGCGGGCTCTACGACAAGTTCCTGATCCAGATGGTCAAGGTGCCGCCAGTGGCCTTGCAGGCGTGGTTCTCGGTGTATCTGGCGGTGATCAGCGGGGCGATCGTGCTGGCGTTGCTGCTCTCGGGGCGGCGGCGCGTGGTCGGACCGTTGTCCTGGCGCTGGAGCATCCCCTTGATCGCGGCGTTCCTGCTCTTCGCCGACTTCGCCTACTTCCGCGCCCTGGACAACGAGGACGCCATGATCATGGTCCTCACCGCCGTCCGCCGCGCCAGCGTGGTGGTGGCTTTCGTCGCCGGCGCCATGCTCTTCAAAGAGAAGAACAAGTGCAAAAAAGCCGTCGCCCTCTCCGGCGTGCTGCTCGGCGTGCTGCTCATCCTGCTTTCCTGACTCCCCCTAGCTCAGCTCCAACAACCTGGCCGAGCGAGCTCCCAACTCAAAGCCCAACATCGGCGCGCTGGGCAGTTCCTCGCCCGTCCAGTAGTCCAGAAGACTGTCCTCCGGCGACACCCCCAGCGCCTCGCGGGAGCGTCTGGCCAAGACTGCCTCGCCGCTCCAGTTGAAGAACGCCAGATGCGCTTTCACCCCGGCGTTGGCCATGCGGCCGCCGAACGGGTATTCCACCTTGAGGATTTCCGGGAAGCCGTCGCCGGTGAAGGCGCGCTTGTCCAGGCAGCGGACTTTGTGGCCGCGGTCGGCGTTGGCCAATAATTTGCGCCAAAGGGTGATTTGCCGCTCCGTCATGCGCTCCGCCGGGCCGCCCAATTCGATGATGCCTTGGGTGATGAACACCCAGGTCAACCGGAAGAGCTGCTCATGTTCCGGGACGTCGCCGAACCCGGCGCTGTCCATGTTCAACAAAAAGGTTCTCCGTCCCTCCAGGAGCAGTTGCGGCAAGGTGGCCTTGCAGGCTTTGAGCTGTTCCGGCCAGGCCCCGCCGTGGATGTCGCAGCCGCAGCGGTAGCAGTCGGCGTTGAGTCCGGGGAAGGGATTGCCCATGCTCATGGCGATGCAGGTCATGAGCAGTCCGTCCGGGCCGACGCGCTTGCGGATCTCCGCGAAGGCCCAGTCGCGCCACTGTGGCCCGGAGCCGCCGTTGCGGAACCGCGCCTTCTCCAAGGTGAACCAGTGGGTCATGAAGTCGAACTTCACGCCCCGGAAGCCCCAGTCCACCAGCAAGGTGTCCAGGACTTTCAGGAAGAACCCCCGCGCCGCGTCCACCGACAGATCGAGGTAGGTGGTTTTCCCCAGGAGGCCCGCCTCGCCGTCAGCGCCGCGCAGGAGCCACTCGGGATGCTCTTCCGCCAGCGCCGAGTCGAGGTGGACCGAGGGCGACAGCCAGACGCAGGGCGTCAATCCGAGCTGCTTCAACTCGTCGGCCAGGTGTTTCATGCCCTTTGGGAAACGTTCCCGGTCGCAGTCGAGGTCGGGGTAGAAACAGTCGAGCGGCCCGTTGCGCTTGCCGCGGTTCTTCTGATAGCCGTCGTCGATGAGGAAATGGCTGCATTCCGGGACGCGCTCCCTCAGCGCGGCGGCGCGCCCCAGCAGCAGCTTCTCGTCGATGTTGTGCAAGGTGCCATAGTTCCAGGTGCAGAACACCGCCCCATGCAGCATCGGCGAACGCTTCCCCTGGAAATCATGCAACCGATTGAGCTCCTCGACATACCCCTTGAAGGCGTCTTGCGGGTGGGCGCCCCGCAGGAGCTGATAGAACACATGGGAGACTTCAACGCGTTCCCCCGGCTTCAGCACGAAGTCCGCGGCCAGCGGGTGGCGCTGGGTGGCCTGGTAGCAGTCGAGCCCGACCTTCCAGACGCGCAGGAACTGGGTCTGGTTGAGCTCGCCCTCGACCAGCGACGTCTGGTAGTCCTCGTCGCAGACGATGAAGGCGGGGAACTGGTTGCCCTCGTCGCAGCCGAACTCGACGCCTTGGTAGGGCATGGGGCGGACGTAAGGATATTCCGGGCGGCTGCGCGGGAATTTCTCCGTCCGCATGTTGGAGCTGTGAACGTAACGGACGGTGTACTCGTTTTGCCTGGGCAGCGTGACGCTGGCATCGGGGTCGAGCTTGCCGTCGACGATTGCCACCAATGCCAGCGGTTGGTCGCCGGTGTTGGCGACGACGCGGCGGATTGTCAACTGGTCGGCGTTCCAGCGGAACGTTAGTTCCTCCCGCCAGCGTTGCCCCTGTCCGATGGCGTCAAGGCCGCCGGGGACTTCCCAGGTCTCGTAGTCAGCCCGGATGTCGTTGAGCGCGAAGCCCATGTTGAACCACCCTGCGCCGTCGGGGGCGCTGAATGACCAGCGCCCGCCTTCGAACTTGAACTCCGCCATTTTTCCTGCCCCCTACTATATGGCTGGCTTGAAGTGATAGGGCGTCGCGACGCCGGAGGCTTCAAACATGAATTCCCCATTGTTGACCGTCTGGGCTTGGCCGGTCTTCAGATTGGTGACCACTCCCGCAAGCGCCGGGGTTTTCACGGCGACCTGTCGGGGCGCTCCGGAGGTGAAGACGGCGAAGACCGCCTCCTTGCTTTTCGCGTCGAGCTTCATCTTGGCGATGCCGTCGAAATCGCGCGGCAGCCCGGCCACGGGGGTGGGCTCGGCGTTGGCGAGCAGCGCCGCGCAGGGTTGGAACCAGCTCGCCGCCGCGGCCATGGCGTGGAGGGCGTCGGCGTTGGTCTTGGCCATCGCCGCGGCGTCCTTCTCCGCCGTCCAGGCTTGCGGCCCCAGATGACCGTTGGACATGGAGACGAAGACCGAGAAATACCTGACGTTGTCCAAGACGGACAACACCACGATGTCCTGCCACTGCTCCGGCGTGGGCACGACCTTGGAGCCGATGACGCCCAGCCAGGTGTGGATGTCCCTGGCGCCTTCCTGCCGCATCCAGACTTTCTGCTCGTCCTTCAACACCTGCCCCAGGTTGGCGAAGCTCGGCTTGACGTCGCCGTTGAGGTAGTTCTCCGTCGAGGCGTGGGTGAAGCCCGCCCCCTTCCAGGTGGCGAAGCGCTTGGGCGCCCCGGCCAGCACCCAGTTGGTGATCATGTCGGGAGGCGGCAAGTTTTTGGCGCGGCGCGACGCCAGCAGGTCGTCGACCAGGCGCAGCTTCATGGACGCGAACATCTTGTCGTCGAGTCCGGAGGCGCGTTTGAGGGTGAACGCCCCGGGGGGACCGACCAGTTTCAGCGCATGGCCGTTGCCGCTGGAGTCGTCGGCGACGGCGACAGGGGCGCCGTCCTTGGGGTTCCCGGCGGGCTCGAACTCGTAGTGGGCGAGGAGCCGCTTCGCCCCGTTGACGGAACCGGTGACCATGATGTTGTCGAGCACCGGCTTGCGGTCTTTGACATAGATGAAGTTATGCAGCGTCCCCAGGGAAAGCGGGTGGGCGCCGGCCTTTGGGCGCTTGAGCTGGCCACGGGTGGTGAGGGCGTCGTTCAGGACGATGGCCACATCCATGGTGTCGGTCTTGTCGCTGCCGTCGACCTTGATCTCAACGTGCTGCCACTTGCCCTGGCCGTCGCGGTAGGCGATGGGGGCGGATGCCACGGAGCTCATGTTGGCGCCGGTGATGACGATTTGGGTGGGGGCCACCTTCAAATCGGTCCTGGGGTTGTTGACGGCGACGAAACAGTCGTTGGGGAAGCCCAGCAGATAGCTGTGGCCGCCGTAGATGCAATTTTCCAGGTTGATGTCGAAGGCGATGGTGAAGCTCTCCATGGGCTTGCCATCCCCGAAGTCGAAGTCCGGGGAGACCGCAGTCTCCAGCGCCGCCGGGGTGTCGCAGTCCATCTGCAAGGCCATGGCGCCCGCGCCGCCGGCCAAGCCATAATAAGGCTCGAAATCATGGAAGTAGTATTTCATCCGCGAGCCGAATTCGTCGGCGTAGGCGGCCTGGACGTTCGCCACCGCCTTGGGTGTGTCGGGCAGGCCCATGACGCAGCCGCCAGTCTCGCGGCCGACATTGGCGGCGGCGGCGAGCGGGATGCCCCGGCCATGTTTTCTCCAGCGGATCTCGTCGTTCGGGCCGAACACCGAATAGGGGGATAGGTGGCCGACATGCTTGAAGACGGCCTCCCAATCTTGGACACCCATCTTGCCGCCTGTGCGGGAGCCGTAGACCTCGCCGTCGTTGCCGCCATCGAAGAAGATGATGACATAGGGGTTGCTGGGGTGGGGCACCGCCTTCTTCGCCAGGATTTCCTGTTCGAAGACGCTGGTTCCAGCAAAAAGCTGGCTTCCGGCCAGGGCGCAGGCGGCGGCCAATAGGCTGATCATGCGTGTTTTCATCTGGTCTCCATACTTGGTTAGTTGTGGTTCACCAGCCGCTTGGTGCGGCGTTGGCGCAATACAAGTTCTTGTCGACGTTCCAGGGGAGCAACCGGGCCGAGCCGTCCACCATGGTGTAGTTGGCGCCGTTGCCGTGCCATTTGGCTTGGCTCATCTCGGCGGCGTACCAGGGCGAGAGGTAGTAGCCAAGATAGTTGTCGCTGAGCCGCGGGCGGAGGTCGGCCACGAGGATGGAGACGCTGGGGAACGGGACGTTCTCCGCCTTGAGCGGGCGGACGGTTCCGGTGGTGAACGTGCCGTCGAAGCCGAAGTAGTTGCTTGAGCCGTAGTTGGTCCATGCGCCGGCGCTGGTGGGATAGCAATTCGGGTTGGCCGGGCAGAACATGATGTCGGCGCCATGCCGACTTGCCGGGGTTGCCCGCATCTCGTGGTAGTCGTTGAGGAGGCCGAGCCACGGGCCCGATCCGTCGTAGGCTTGGGGGATATAGCTGTTGAAGTCGGAGACATAGCTCATGTGGAGCAGATGCACTTGCCGTTGGTTGCCCAGGCAGAGAGCCGCCCTGGCCATCCCCCGCGCCCGCCCCAGCGCCGGCAGTAGCAGCGCCGACAGGATGCCGATGATGGCGATCACCACGAGCAGTTCTATAAGCGTGAAAATCCTTTTCATCCTTCGCTCCTATTGGTTGCGGAACACAAGTTCCGGTTTGATGTAGTTCAACGGTGTCGCGGCGTCGGGTTCGCAACATGCGAAAGCGGTTTCCCAGAGCTTGGGGAAGTCTATTTTGAAGGAGCTGAACTCCTTTCCGGGCAACTTGGAGTGCATAGTGTCGAAGAAACCGATTTTCTCCAGTTTGGCGGCGGCGGGGCACAGCTCGGCCATGCGTCGGAGGGGATGGTCGGCCACGGCCATGACCGCCGTGGCGGCGAAACTCCTGAGCTTGGCGTCGGTCGCTTCCGGGGCGGCGCGAACCTCGTCGCTGGACAGGCGCAGCAAGTCCACGCCGAATTCCATTCCGGAAGTTTCCGCCGCCACCGCCAAGTACTCCTCGAGGTGCGGGAAGGGTTTGGCTTCATGCGTCAGGAAAACGATCCGTCGATGGCCACGGGAACGGAGGTGGAGCAAGCCTGCGCCATAGGCCCAGGCGTAATCGACCAACGCCCCGCGTTCGGGTTTTTCCGGCCGCCATTGCCAACGGTTGCAGAAGCAGACCGGGACGTCGCCCGCCAGGGCTCTGATCTCCTCCAACGGGAACCACTGCGCCTCCAAGTCAACCAACAGCGCGTCCGCGCCCCGGTCGAGAAGGTTGCGGATGTGTTCCCGCCATTTGGCAACCCGTCCCAAGGACGCCACCATGACGGTGGAGAGCGACGCTCCGGCCACCTCGAAAAGCGGCTCGAAATAGTCCTCGATGTCCTCGCTGGCATAGTTGGTGACCAGGGCGAACAGCTTAGCGCCGTTGTAATGGAAGGACGGATTCACGAAGGTGCCGCTGCCTTGCCGCTGCACCACCAGCCCCTGTTTCTCCAGCAGCTCGAAGCTCCGCCGCGCCACCGCCGCGCTCACCCCGTGCCGGATCGCCATCTCCCGCAACCCCAAAAGCCGCTCGCCCGGCTTCAATTGCCCGGACTTGATCCGTCCGGCGATCTCGTCGGCCAACGCCTGGTAGTTGATCGGTTCCGCCACGATTTCCATACACGTCATTCCTTCGCACAATTGGACACACTTAAATAATAACACAATTTGTCACAGCTGTCAAGGGGGAAACGAAAGAAGGCTGTGGGAAGAACAGAAAAACAGATGAACAGATGAACAGATGAACAGATGAAGTGAAAGGCAAGGAACTCCGAACTCCGAACTCCGAACTCCGAACTCCGAACTTCCGAAAGGAACGGCCCTTGACAAAATGGGACAATTGTTTTATAATAATGTTTAAAACAACTGTTTCAAACCAGGGGCGCGGCGATGGACAAGAAAGAGGCGATCCTGCGGACGGCGGTGGGGGAGTTCGCCGACAAGGGCTACCAACTGGCCAGGGTGCGGGACATCTGCGCCAAGGCGAAGTGCAACTTGGCGGCGGTGAACTACTACTTCGGCGGGAAGGAGGCGCTGTACCGGGAGGTGATCGCCTTGGCGTTCACGGTGCCCGACCCGTTCGACAAGGTGACGCCGCGGGAGGACATGGGGCCAAAGGACTACCTGCGTGCCTGGATCGAGTCCTTCCTGGAGAGCACCGCCACCAAAGACAGCCCGCTGTACCGCTACCGTTTCCGCATCATGATCCGCGAGCTGTCCTCGCCCTCGCCGCTTTTCGGGGAGATCATGCAAGAACGGCTGCGGCCTCGGATGGCGCGGCTCAAGGAGATGGTCGGACGCGGCCGGGGCGGGACCAGCTCGGAAGCGGAGCTCGACACCATCTGCCTGCTGCTCATCGCCCAATGCATCTACCTCTTCAACCACGCGGCGCTGACGGGCTTCACCGGCGACCCGGATTTCGTGCGCCACAACTTCAAGCTGATCGCCGACCGGATCGCGGGAGGGCTCTTCGATGCGTAACCGCTACATTCTGGCCGCGGCCTGCCTGGCGCTGCTGGCGGGTTGCGACAACAAGAAACCGGTCATCCAAGGTTACGTCGAGGCCGACATGGTCTACGTTTCGCCCGCCCTCGGCGGCAGGCTGGTGGACGTCCACGTCAAGCGCGGCGACCGCGTCAAGGCCGGAGCGCCGCTCTTCGACCAGGACAACGTCGAGCAGCGCGCCGAACTATCCCAAGCCAACGCCCTGCTGCTCAAAGCCCGCGCCGACCTCGCCGACCTGCTCAAAGGCGAGCGCCCGGAGGAGCTCGCCGTGCTGCGCGCCAAGATCGCCACGTTGGAGTCGGTCTGCGCCCTGGCGCGCGTCGAGCATGAGCGCAACGTCCGTTTGCGCGCGAGCGACGTCGTCGCGGTCAAGGATTTCGACAACACCCGGCTGTTGCTGGCGCGGCATCTCCTCGAGCTGGAGGAGGCCAGACGCAATTTGGCCGTGGCCGTGCTGCCCGCCCGCGAAGACCAGGTCAATTCCGCCCGCGAGGCCGTCAAGGCCGCCGGGGACGCCGTCGCCGCCGCCCAATGGCGGCTCGAACAACGGTCCGTCGCCGCCGCCGAGGACGCCTTGGTCTTCGACGTCCTGAGCCGTCCGAGCGAGTACGCCGCCCCGGGCACGCCCGTCCTGGCGTTGATCCCGCCGCGGAACATGAGAGTACGCTTCTTCGTCCCCTACGCGTTGGCCACGACCATCCATCCCGGCGACCCGGTGACGTTCCTCGCCCACGGGCGCCACCGGGCGACGGTCGGCTACATCTCGCCCAAGCCGGAATACACCCCGCCGGTGATCTACAGCGAGAACAACACCGAGAAACTCGTGTTCATGATCGAGGCCGACGTCGCCGCCGAGGACGCGCCCAAAGTCAACCCCGGACTGCCGGTGGTCGTGGAGCTCGGGAAATGAGCGCGCCGGAATGGGCGATCGACGTCAAGGGCGTCACCAAGAGCTTCGCTGGCAAGACGGTGGTCAACGGCATCTCGCTGCAAGTGGCCAAGGGCGAGATCCATGGCTTCCTCGGCCCCAACGGCAGCGGCAAGACCACCTTCATCCGCATGCTTTGCGGGCTGCTCACCCCCGACGCCGCCTCCGGCACCTGCCTCGGACTGGACATCCTCAAGGACCAGGACGCCCTCAAGCGCCGGGTCGGCTACATGACCCAGAAGTTCAGTCTCTACGAGGACCTCACCGTCAATGAGAATCTCGATCTGATGGCGCGGCTCTACGGCGTGCCAGAGCGCAAGAAGGCCGTCGCCGAAGTGGTCGAGCGGATGGGCTTCGCCGGGCGTGGCCGACAACTGGCCGGGACGATGTCGGGCGGCTGGAAACAACGCCTCGCCCTGGCGGCCTGCCTGGTGCACCAGCCCGAGCTGCTGCTCCTGGACGAGCCCACCGCCGGAGTCGACCCCAAGGCCCGCCGCGACTTCTGGGAGGAGCTGCACCTGCTCGCCCATTCGGGCGTCACCGCCTTGGTCTCCACCCACTACATGGACGAGGCCGAACGCTGCCACCGCCTCGCCTACCTCGCCTACGGCGACCTGCTGGCCAAAGGCACCATCCAAGAGGTGGTGGCGGCCGCCGGCATCTCGACGCTGGTGATCAGCGGCCCGAAGCTCGGAGAGCTGGCGGCGGCGCTGCGGCATGACGGCAAGGCGCCGCAAGTGGTGGTCTTCGGCGGCTCGCTGCACCTCACCGGCCCCGACCCGGCGGCGCTGAACGAGGCCGCCGCCCCCTACCGCAATTGGCCCGACCTAGTGTGGAGCCAAGCCGCGGCGGGGATCGAGGACGTGTTCATCTACCTCACCGAGAAGCAAGCCAAGGACAACTACCGATGAACGCCAAACGCTTCTCCTTCAGCCGTTTCGCGGCGGTGGTGCGCAAGGAGTTCGTCCAGATGCGCCGCGACCGCATGACCTTCGCCATGATGGTGGGCGTCCCGGTGATGCAACTGGTGATCTTCGGCTACGCCATCAACACCAACCCGAAGAACCTGCCCACCGCCGTGGTCTGCACCGACTCCAGCCCCTTCGTCCGGAGCGTTTTGTCGGGTCTGGAGAGCAGCGGCTACTTCCAAGTGATCGGGCGGACGCGGACGGAGGACGAGGCGGCGGCGTTGCTGCGTCGGGCGGAGGTCCAGTTCGTCCTCTCCATCCCGCCGGACTTCAGCCGCGAGCTGGCGAAAGGCCACCACCCCGCGCTCTTGCTGGAGGCGGACGCCGCCGACCCGGCCGCCGTCTCCTACGCCGTGGGCGCGCTGGAGCCGCTGATCGCCGCCGCGCTGGCCAAGGACAGCCGCCCGTCCCTGCCCTCCCCGGGCGCGCCGCTGGTGGAAACGCGGATACACCGCTGTTTCAACCCGGAGATCAATACCCAGATCAACGTGGTGCCGGGGCTGCTGGGGATCATCCTGACCATGACCTTGGTGTTCATCACGGCCCTGGCGGTGACCCGCGAGAAGGAGCGCGGCACCATGGAGGCGTTGCTGGCGACCCCGGTCAGGCCGTTGGAAGTCATGATCGGGAAGATCACGCCCTACATCCTGGTGGGCTACATCCAGGTGACGCTGGTGCTGCTGCTGGCGAAGCTGCTTTTCGGCATCAGCCTCAGCGGCTCGGCGGGGCTGCTCTACCTGGTTTGCTTCTTCTTCATCACCGCCAACCTGGCGGTGGGGGTGACCATCTCGACCTTGGCCAAGAACCAGCTGCAAGCCTTGCAGATGTCGGTGTTTTTCTTCCTGCCCTCGATCCTGCTGTCGGGGTTCATGTTCCCGTTCCGGGGCATGCCGGTTTGGGCGCAGTGGGTGGGCGACGTCCTGCCGATGACCCATTTCCTGGTGATCATCCGGGGCATCTTCCTCCGCAGCGCGGGCCTGCCGGACTTCCTCGGCCACTTCCTGGCCTTGATCGCCTTCCTGGTGGCGGCGCTGCTGCTCGGCGTCTCCCGCTACCGCCGGACCTTGGACTGATCATGGCAACGCGACCGCGCCCTCGGCCAGGACAAGCTCCAGAGAATGTGTCTCGCGACGGGCGGGCGACGTTTGGAAAAAGCCCTCGCCGCGCATGTCCCCGAACCAGCAGGCCAACGTGTCGTCCCGCAACGCGTTGGTCCCGTCGACAACCCTCCCCTTGACATTCTCGACGGCCACCGGACGGAACACCCTCCCGCTCATGAAATACTCCAGGTGCAGCAAGCCGATCCCACAGCAGCCCTTGAACTCCATCTTCAGCCGCAGGGGCGCGGCGGCACACCGCACCGGGGTCCCGACGAAGAAGAAAGGGCAGTCAGAGTAGTCGCGGAAACTGACCTTCGGGTTGGCGTCGTAGAGCTCCCGCCACCGCGTCTCGCCCTCGAACAGGGCGCTCCAGCGGACAGAGGGCCAGCCATAGTAGTCGGGCAGGCCATAGCGAACTTTCAGGAAGCCTTGGAAGGGCAGCCCCTGCTCAAGGAGCCCCGCTGCGATCTCCCTCAGCCGCGCCGCGCTGGAGTCATGGTTGCCGCAGCTGTTCGGGAGGCCGGGACGCCGCCGGAGCCATTTCATCTCCCAGTATTCACGCACGCCGTCGATCTCCGCCAGGACGCCGCGCAAAACCTCGTCGACGCGCTCGCCGGCGCCCGCCGTCCAAGCGCGGAGGAGCTGTTGCGCGCAATCCTTCAGCTCGAACTGCGCCAACTCAAACCGTCCTTGCGCCAAGGTGTCCTCCAGAACCTCCCGTCCCAAGGGAGCCAACTCCTTCAGGAGGAAGGGGGACAGCGCCAAGGCCTGGCACTTGAGGGAGTTCCGGTATTCACTGGCGTAGGCGGAGGAAGGCGAGCCGAGCAACCCGGCGAGGCTCCGCTCGACCGACCAGCGCGAGGAGTTCGCCCTGGCCCACAGGTTCTCCACCAGCAGGTCGTCCTCGACGCCGAACAGCTCCGCCACAACCGCGGAGAAAATCCCTTTGGGCTCCGCGCCCAAGTTCGACCAGAGGCGTCCGGCGAACGCGGTGACGAGCGCGTCCTCCTCCAGGAACGGGCCCGCCCACCGCGTCATCAACGCACCGGACGGCTTGAAGTTCAGAGCGTAGTCCGTGAGGCTGATGGTGTTCATCATGTTCCAGGAGGTCGGCCCGACGAGATAGTCGATCCCGAGCCGCTCGTACTCCACCAGCCGATGGTCGCGCGACCGGTTGCCGAAGTGGTTCAGGGTACGTTCCACCAGTTGGTCGTACTGCCAGACGCATTGGACGATGTCGGAGGGGATCGCGGGCAGGGCCTCGGGATATTCCTCCAGCATGTCGTCCCACATCATGGCGCGCTTGCCTAGACTGGCGAGGAGACCATGCACCCTCGACACATGATAGGCGAAGAGGTCGCCCACACTGCGCCCGGACTCGATTTCCGCTTGGCATTTCGAGCAGAGACCAAGGTTCCAAACCTCGTCGCAGCCAATGTGGAAGTAGCGCGACGGGAAGACTCCGGTCAACTCCGCCAGGTAGTCCCTCCAGAACTCATAGACCTCCTCCAGCAGCGGGCAGAAGGTGTTCCAGCCGTCGCCGCATCGCGCGGGGCCGCCGTCCCGGATGTCCCCCAGCGGCCTCAGCTCGGCATGGCGCAGGAACCGCTCGACATGCCCCAGCGTCGAGACGATCGGAATCACTTCGAGCCCCAACGCGGCGGCGTAGGACACCAAGCCCCGCATCGTCTCCAGGTCATAACTCTCCTCCTCTGCCGAATACGGGTAGGATACCGTCCTCACGCGGTCCTCCAAGTAGAGGAAGACGGCGTTGTAGCCATAGTTGGCGGCGAACTCGAAACAACGCCGGATGCAGTCGGGTGTCTCGATCTGCCGCGCCAAGTCCAGTTGCAGGCCGATGAGCTTGAATTCCAAGGGGCTGTCCATTTGTCGTTTTCCTTTAGTTTATGGCTGGCCCGACGCTGGCGCGCTCGTTGAACGCCATGGGGACGCATATGGTTCTGGGCTCCATTCCAGGCGCGTCGAGCCGCGCCATCAACCTTGACACCGACTCGCGGCCGAGCTCCTCCAGCGGTTGGGCGATGGAGCTTAGCGACGGCGCGCAAAGCGCGGACTCGGGGATGTCGTCATAGCCGAAGACACTGAAATCCCCCGGCACCGTGAAGCCGTAGGCGGGCGCCATCCGCAGGAACGGCAGGGCATAGACGTCCCCGGCGATGAACAACGCGCTGGGCCGCTCCTTCATCCCCCGCAACGCGGCCAGGAACTCATGCGTCTGCCGCTCGACGTCGGCCATGGTCGCCTCCCTTCTGCTGGGAGTGAAGATCCACTCCGGCAAGGGAGGCGGAAGATTAAACTCGGCGAGCACTTGATGGAAGGCGCCATAGTTCGCCGCTTGCCCCACGCCCCAGGGGCGCACGTTGAAATAGCCGAAACGGCGGTGCCCCAGCGCGGCAAGGCGCTTGAGAGCGAGCCTGACGCCCATCCACGTGTCCTCAATGACAAGGTCAAAGCCAGGCGAGCGCTCACCGCAATGGAGGAAGACAAGCGGACGATTGAGCTGCCTCAGCTTCTCAGGCGGAAGCGAAACCAAGGCTATCCAGCCGGAGACGTCCTTGAAAAACGCCTCGTCCACATCCCCGGCGTTCAAGATGTGCTGGATCGGGATGGCGTTCAGCTTCCGCGCCTGCTCCTGGATGCCGGCCAGCAGCCGCAACCCATAGGAATATCCCCGCGTTTCCGTTTCGGCTTGCGACAGCAAGACGCCGATGAACCGCGACTGGCTTTGTTTACGCTTGCTGTAGTTCATCCGTCTCGCGGCCTCAAGTATCTGCTCGGCGGTGTCCATGGACACCCTCGTGGTGTTCCCGCTCAAAACCTTCGACACCACCGCCTGGGACACGCCAAGCCGCGCCGCGATGCCCTTCTGCGTCGTCATCGCCCCATCCTTGGTTATATTTTGGTTATAATATTTTCTTTATATTCTCACAATAACACCAAAACGTCCCGAAGTCAAGGGGGCGGCACGGAACAGCCGACATTTTCACCGCGCCGCATCCCCATGGCCTTTCGCTTCATCCGATCCGCTTTCCCGCCTCTTGACTTTTGTAACCAACTGTTATATAATAATGATTATCGAATAACAAATGGCGGTTGTCATGGGCATGTTCACGGTGTTGTCGAAGAAGGAGCAGGTGGCGGAGGCGGTGAGACGCCGGATCCGCGAGGGGCGCATGCCCGCCGGGACGCGGCTGGAGAGCGTCCGCAACCTGGCCGACGCCTTCAACGTGAGCGCCAAGGTGGTGGTCGACGCCTTCGACATCCTGGAGGGCGAGCGGTTCATCCGCCGCGGCCCTGGCCGCGGGGTTTTCGTCCGCGGCCGCGGGGCGGCGGCGCTGGAAGTGGGGGTGCTCGGCTTCGGGGTGGACCTGGCCAACAACGAATATTTCCGGCGGCTGGCGATGATCGCCACCCCCCCGAATTTGCGCGAGGGCTTCAACTTCACGGTGCGCACCGTGTCCACCCCGGAGGACGTAAGCGACCAAGCCTTCTCCGACGAGCTCGCCCGGCTCGGCGACGCCCTGCGTGCCGACTGCATGCTGCTCAACGCCCCGCTGCTCGGCCGTATGCGGGTGGAGCTCTGCCTCAAACAGCACATACCGACCATCTTCGTGGGCGACTTCAGCGAGGGGGAACACCAGGGGCTTGAATACCACCAGATCGCCGGCGACAACCGCGGCTACGGCCAGCTGTGCCTCCGACAGCTGCTGCTGGCGGAGCGTCCGGCGGCGGCGACGCTTTTCATCGGCTCGAGGGAGCGCTTCTTCTTCAGGGAGTTCCACCGGGGCGCCCAGGAGGCGGCCGACGCGGCGGGCGTGGAACTGCATCTGGTGGAGCTGCCCAAAGGCATCTCCTCCAGCATCCCGGAATCCGAGCGCGGCGCCATCTACCAGGACAAGGCGGCGGCGGCCCGTCTGGACTGCCCCGCCTTGAACGGCGGGCTCCCGGAGGAGCGGCTGCTCCAAACCTTCGCGGCGCTGGGGACAAGGCCGCCCGCCCTCTACCACTGCGAGATGCCCCAAGATCACCACCGAAAGTTCCACGACGCCATCTACCGCAAAATCCAGGAGGTGGTGGCTGAGCCGAGGCGTTTCGAAAGAACCATCCTGTGCCCGGAAAGCGTCATCCTGAGGAGGTCGATATGAGAAGCGTCACGTCCAAAACCTTCACACTGATGGAGATGCTCGTGGTGATGTCCGTCATCGCCGTGCTGACGGCGATGCTGTTACCTGCCCTCAACAAAGCCAAGGAGACGGCGCGGCGGATTCTCTGCGTCAACAACCTCAAGGCGGTCGGCTACGGCCTCACCTGCTACATGACCGACAACAGCTCCTACCTCCCTCCCGCCAATGCCTCGACCCCCGGACACATCACCGCGGCCTGGGCCATCTCGATCCGCGACAGCCTTAACAACCCCGGCGACAACGTCCCCACCACCGCAACCCAAAACGAGGTAATGCCCCCCCTCGCGGCGCCGAAAGGGTTCCTGCTCTGTCCCTCGGCCAAACTGGCACCTGACGCGGGGGCGGTCATGCGTCATACTTACCAGCCCACCGCCACCTGCTCCAGCCTCGCCCAAACCAGCGACCCGGCGCAGCAAGGGGGCTTCCAATTCTGGAACGCCGCCATGGCCGGCGACGGACGCGTCACAGCCAAGAGCTCGAACCGCATCCCCAGCAGCTCCGTCCTCATGGTGGAGAAGTCGCTTGAGGGACGCCCATCCGGTTTCCCCTTCGACTACAACTTCCCCTTTTATGCCACGTGCCTCCCCCCCGCCGCGGAAGGCCAATACGCCCCCTGGTTCATGCACCAACTCAGCGCCAACTTCCTTACCATGGACATGTCCGTGGCCACCTGGCGCCAAGGAACCCGCTTCGACACGAACTGGACACCACTCAAATAGGAGAGCTTGACATGAGGAACACACTCGCGACGGCATTGGCGCTCTGCCTGGCGGCTTTGCCCTGCGCCGCCCAGGACAACGAGGAATGGAACTTCGACGACTCGACATGCCCGGCCAAGGCGTCGCTGGACACAGCCCGCAACGGCAAGGCCTCTGGCGCCCCCGAGCTCGTCCCCGGCCACCTGGGCAGGGCAGCCAAGCTGCGCGGCGGCGTCTGCGCGGAACCGGGGGAGAGGGACTATTTCGAGATGCCCAATCCCACCCATGGAACCAGCCCGTTCACGGTGGAGTGCCAAGTGCGGACAGACAAGATAAACCACTTCATGTTCGTCGGCGACCGCGGCTCCGCCCGGCCATACGCCCTCAAGGGCTGGGCGCTAGGCATAGGCAAGGACGGCTACCTCGTCTTTGTGGCGGACAACGGGACGGAAGGGGCGAAACGCCCTTGCGCCAGCACCCGTGTCCTCGACACCAGCTGGGATCCGGAAGGATGGAACCACCTAGCCGGAGTGCGTGACACCGCCAAGAATACCCTCTCGCTCTATGTCAACGGCGAACTCGCCGCCCAAGTCCCGGACAACGCCGGGGACATCGCCAGCGGCAGCCCCCTGTGCGTCGGCAAGGACACGATGAGCGGCGTGTTCTTCGAGGGGCTGATCGACGAGCTCAAGCTAACCAACCGGGCGCTCACTCCGGCGGAAATCAAGCGCGACGCCGACTTCAACCTCCCCATCCAACCGCCCCCCAAGGAGATGCGGGCCTCCAGCGAGCTGGTGAAGCTCCCCACCGGTTTCCAGGTGAAAACCCCGGAAGGGGCCACGCCCGTCCAGCAAAGCGCGGCGGCGATACTCAAAGAATCCCTGGCCGCCTTGGGCGCGGCGATGGACGGCGGAGCCGTCATCGAGATCGCCGGGGGCGACGGGAAGATGCGCCCCGAGGAGTACCGCCTCGAAGGCGCCCGGAGCGGAAGCGGCTACTCCATCAAGATCGCCAGCAACGACCACGGCGCCATCTACGCCGCCGACACGTTGCTGAGCATCGTCCGGGAATGCTCGCTGCGCAATGGGCTGGAGCTGTCTTTGCCCGCCACGTTCCAGATCAAGGACCACCCCAGCGTCAAGAACCGGGCCGCCGTCACCGGGCTGGAGAGGGCGATACCGGAGCCGGACGCTCACGTGGACAAACTGCTGCGGAGCCTGTCCATGTCCAGAATCAACATCGTCGTCCACGGCATGAACAACGCCCCGGAGGAACGGCTGAGAGCGCTTACCGCCACCGCGGCAAAATACGGGATCAAGGTTTTCGCCGCCATCGGCTACGGGAGCTTCTCCCGCGGGCTGTCGCCGCTCGACGCCAAGGACGTCCAGGAGTGGACGGACATGGTGGACAAAGGCGGACGTTGCGGCTGCCGTGGCGCCTTCTTTCTCTTCGACGACCTCGAGGGCCCGGAACACGCCGTGGTGGTGTCCGACCCGAAATGCGCCGCCAAGTTCCAGAAGAAGATCGGGCTGCTCCAGCGGGAGATGCTGAGAATAGGCGTCGCCGCCGGGCGTAAACATGGGATGGAGGACTTCTTTTTCTGCCCGACGCCCTACATGCGCGGCTGGCAGCAGAGCTCCGCCACCTGGTGGGACGGGCTGGGCATAGACCACAAGGAGTACTTCAAGGACGTCTGCGACACCCCGGAGCTGGAGGGGCTCAAGACCTTCCATTGCGACTTCCTGCCGGAGAAGATCGCCGAGCTCAAGGCCAACGGCTTGCGAAACTACGCCTACTTCGTCAACGGCATCTGGCCGAGCCAGCAATGGTTCACCTGGTGCATGGGGCAAACCCGTTTGGCCTGGACATGGTACGCCTTCCTGGTCGACCGCAACGGCAAGGGTCCGGTCGCCGCCCCGGAGGCCATCGAACAGCTCCGGCACATCGACCAGCTCACCGACGCGGTGTTCCTGGGCGTCGCCGGGTTCGAAGGGCCGAGGCTTGGCGGCTGTTGGCTCTGGAACCCGGCGTTGTTCGACGAGGCCGCCGCCGGGAAGGCCCTGGCCCTCCAGACCTTGGGCGACGGAGCCTATGTCCCGCTCCAAAATTACGAAGCCAACGTCGCGCCGCTGGTCGGCTTTTTCCGCGCCGACCTCACCCCATGGACCGCGGAATGCCGCACCCAAGTTGTCGAACGCCGCTCGCCCGTGAGCGAGGAGGAGCTGAAGTTGCTCTGGCGCAACCTGCTGAACGCCGAAGCCGCCGAGTCCGCCATGAAACGGGCTTTCGCCGCCCAGACCAGCCCCTTCCAAAAACCCGCCCCAGACATGCAAGCCATGTACCTTGAACGGTTCGACAAAACACTGAAGCAGATCCGCCTGAAACTCGAGGCGGCCTTGAAGAGAAAAGGCGTGGTGGTCAACGCCAGATAACGGCAAACACCCCCTTGACAACTGTTACCAACCGTTGTATTATATAAAATAAAACGACAACGGAGGCGTCACGATGGGGCTGTTCACGGTCTTGTCGAAGAAGGAGCAGGTGGCGGAGGCGGTCAAGCGGCGGATACGCGAGGGGAAGATCCCGGCGGGGACGCGGCTGGAGAGCGTGCGCGCCTTGGCCGACGCCTTCAAGGTGAGCGTCAAAGTGGTCATGGACGCCTTCGACCTGCTGGAGACGGAGAAGTTCATCCTGCGCGAGCCGGGCCGCGGGGTCTTCGTCCGCGGCCGCGGGTCCAAGGCCCTCGAGGTGGGCGTCCTCGGTTTCGGGGTCGGCATCGACAGCAACGACTACTTCCGGCAACTGGCGGCCATCGCCTCGCCCCCCAACCTGCGCGAAGGTTTCAATTTCCTCGTCCGCGCCGTCTCCACCTCCGGCGACCTTAGCGACGAGGCCTTCGCCGACGAGCTGCGCCGCTTCCGCGGCGCCATGAACGCCGACGGCCTCCTCATCAACGCCCCGAACATCGGCAGGAAACGCGTCGAGCTCTGCCTGAAACAACGCATCCCAACGATCTTCGTCGGCGACTTCAGCGAGGGCTCCTACCCGGAGATCGAATACCACCAAATCACTGGCGACAGCCGCGCCGCCGGACGCCTCGCCATGCGGCGACTGCTCGACACGGAACGTACGGCCGCGGTCACCTTGTTCTCCGGCTCGCTTGAACGCTATTTCTTCCGGGAGTTTTATGAGGGAGCCAAAGAAGCAGCCACTGAGGCGGGGATCGCACTGCATCTGTTGGAGTTTCCCAAAGGCATCTCCTCCACCATCCCGGAGCCAGAGCGCGGCGCCATCTACCACGACAAGATAAGGGCTGCGTCCCTGGCTGGACACTTGGACTGCCCGGCCTTGAACGGCGGCTTGCCGGAAGGGCGACTGCTCCAGGCCTTCGCGGAGCTCGGGACAAGGCCACCGGCGCTCTACCATGACGAGACGTCCCCAAAGCACCAACGCCAATTCTACGATGCCATCCACCACAAAATCCAGGAAGTTTTGGCGGAGCCGAAACGTTTCAGGAAAACTGTCATCTGTCCAGAAAGCGTAATGCTGCGGAGGTCAATATGAGGGCCATCCCGTCCAGAAAGTTCACGCTCATCGAACGTGTGTCCAGGCAAGGTGTCATCAAGGAGACGAATGAAAGGTTTTGTCCATGCCATTGGGAACAGCTGCGAGGCTTCGTTGGAGATAACGGGGTCCGCCTGCAAACAATTGTGGATATTCTGGAGAAGACACAAAAATCGCGAAGACACGCAATGTAGCCGAATATGGCCGAACAACTTCTTTTATGGGAGAGGGCTGGTGTATGTGCCGAGCTTACTCAAAAACTGAGCGAATGCCAAACGAAGAACCGCAGGGGGAAAGTCGTGTGAGGGAAAACCGCACGGACGGTTTGGTCGACGAGGCGAGCCTGATGCGATGCAACTCGTTGTGGCGCAGATGGTTCACATTAATAGAACTGCTGGTGGTCATTGGCGTCGTCGCCCTTCTTACGTCGATCCTGTTGCCGGCGCTGGGCAACGCCCGCAAGATGGCGCTGCAGACCCAGTGCTCCTCCAACCTGCGGCAGATGATGCAGCTCGTGACGCTTTACGCCTTGGATTTCAACGACTACGGCTTCACCGCCGAAAACCGGCACTACAAGAGCTACGTCGCATGGCTGGACATGATGATGGACCTCGACTACGTCAAGGACGAGCGGATCGTGAAAAGCTCGGAGGGCTCGTCGGTGCCGCGCCGCGAGCACATCTGGGCCTGTCCGGCGACGCCGCACCCGACGGGTCCGGCGCAAGACGGCCACTCCCCCACCACCACAAGCACCCGCCTGTGTTACGGGGCCAGGGCCTTCGGAATTCTGTCCTACCTGCCCGGCGAGGTCATCTCCCCCACCAGCTGGGTCACCTGCTCGCTACCGAAGCTGACGACCCTCGACAACAGCTCGCCCTACCTAGCCGACAGCTACAGCGATAAATACGGCGGAGCCCATCACGGACAGACACTCAGCGAATGGGACGCCGCCGCCAACCAGGGCGTGATGGCGCTGAGGCACAACCACAGGGCCAACATCGTTTTCCCGGACGGGAGGGTCGGCGCCTTCGACGCCAACGGCTTGCGGGCCAGCGTGAGGAAGCCAGGCGGCGCAGGGGTGGTTTCCCCCTACGGCTGGAATTATTACCGCTACGTCCCGTGAGGGGCTGGGAACCCTGCCCCGCCGGGCGCATGCCATGGAATTGCCATGATTTTTCCACAACCAACAGGAGGAAGAGATGAGTTGCTGTTCCAACCGCGAGATGAGGCTGTTGATGGGGCTTGCCCTGCTCGGCTTGGCCGCCCCCTGGACGGCCGCCGACGGCGTCGCCGGGATGAATCCGGAAATGCCCTACAAGGAGACGACCTCCAAAGTCGCGGTGGAAAGCATGCCGCAGGCTGACGCCTACGGCTTCTTCAACGGCGACAAGAAACTCACGTTCGACGTCAGCCAGGGGTTTGCCCTGAGCATGAACGGCCGCTCCTGCGGGCATGTCATCGCATCCTTCCGGACGGAGGGGGCGATCAACTCCAACACCAAGAACATGACCGACGCCAAAGCCGTCATGGATGTCGCCAGCAAATGTTTCACCTATACCGGAAAAATCCCGCTGAGCTACCATTCCGACACGGAGCCTGGGGAATTCGCGGACTTCAAGCTGACCGCCAAGCTCCGTCCGGACGGCAGGATCGCCGTGGATGCGGAGTATCAGGTCGCACCAGGAGCGCGCTCGAAGATCAAGGACGACGGCGCAGTCACCTTGTTTATGCCCCTCGCCGTGGTCGCCGGGCATGAGTATCTCGTCAATGGCAAGCCGGGCGTTTTTCCGGCGGCGGTCAGCGAGGACACGCTGGTCTACGACGGCCCGCTCGACGCCTTCACGCTCGCTCCGAACCGGCCGGAATATGCGCTGGGGCTGGAGAACCCCGCCAAGACCTACAGCCACCTGGCGCTTCACCAAAACCAATTCGAGTTGCGTTCTACCTTCTCCGGCGGCAAACTGCGCCTGATCCTCGATATCCGCAGCAACGCCGCCGGGGCGGGCGAGGTGTCGGCCGACACCCATGCGGGGATCGACTTCTGGCGCTCCGGGCGCTTGCATGTGCCGAATTTCTCCGCCGGGCGCAACCTGTTGCCAAACCCGTCGTTCGAAGCAGGCCTGCGCTATTTCCTTTACACTGGCTGGGGCGACCGGATCACGTCGGCGCAACCGATCCACTCCATCAGTGACCGCGAGGCCAAGTTCGGCAAACACAGCCTGAGGCTCCATGCGCCGAGAGGTGTCGGGGTCCCCGGATTCCTGCACAGCTCGGCGATACCGGTCAAGGCCAGCGGCCAATACACCTTCAGCTATTACGCAAAAGCCGACAAGCCGGGCACCGGCATCAACTTCGTGTGCCTTACCGCCGAATGGCCTAAGTTCCCCCCCATGCCCAGTGATCGGATCACCACCGAATGGCGGCGTTACAGCCATACGCTGACCGCGCCCAACCGCGGACTGGGCGTCATCTTCTCTGGGCGCTATGACGGCGCGGACGCCACCGGCGCCAACATCTACGTCGACGGCATGCAGCTGGAGGAAGGCGGGCAGGCGACGCCGTTCCAGGACAAGCCGGTGGTCGCCCAATTGCTCACGGCGGCTGGGCCAGGCAATTTATTCGATGTCCGCGCCCCGCTGAGGGCTGAGTTGGTAATCGCCGCCCGCCCGTGGCAGTCCGGCAAAGTGAAACTGTCGATGGAGGATTTCTTCGGGAAAGTCACGGACTGGGGCGAGATAGAGTTCAAGGCCGACGCCGACGGCCGCGCCAAGCTTGCGGTCGGCCCGGAGCGGCTTCCCGGCACCGGTGTCTACGTCGTCACCGCGGCGTTCACCTTGGCCGACGGCGGCCGCGACACCGACTACTTCCGCCTCGCCGCCATGGAGCCGCTCGCCAACCTGCACAAGAACAAGAACATTTTCGGCTCGATCATGTGGTCCGGCGGCTACAACTCCGACGCCGTACTCGCACGCTACCGGGCCCTCGGCTTCGGCTCCTGCACGTACGGGCCGCACGAGAAGCACATCTTCGACCTCTATGCGAAATACGGCTTCACCCACATCGACCACTCGATCTACACCATCATGTCCCGCGAGCAAAACCCCTTGGCAGAGAAGCTCAAGGAGCTCGAGACGGTGACACCGGAGATCGAGAAAGAGGCGGAGGACATCAGCTACGACATCGCCCGCCGGCATCCGTGGATCACCAACTGGTATTTCACGGGCGAGTCGGAAATCTTCTTCAAATTAGGACGGATGGGTAAGTATGAGGATATCGCCAAGCTGCAGATGGCCTGCTACCGCGGCGTCAAGCGCTTCGACCCGAACAAGAAGGTGTACATCGAGGGCGGCCCCTGCAACATGCAACCGCAGAACGGCGCCCGCGTCTACGAGGAATACATGAAATGCTCCGAAGGCAAGGTGAAATTCGACGGGGCGGCTATCCATCCCTACGCCGGGACGCCGGAGTCCCCGGACCTGGACGAGGCCGCCGCCTACTTCCTGGCGACGCTGGCGAGGCACGGCTACGGCGCGGAGACGCCGGTCTACTGGAACGAGGGCGTCTACTATTCCCCCTATGATATACCGGAATGGAACTTGACGACGACGCGCGGCTTCGACCATTACCGGCTTTACACGGTGAGCTACCACATGGGCTGGAGCGAACGGCTCGCCGCCGCCTTGGTGGCGCGCAATTTTCTGGTGGCGCTCAAGTACCACGACCGGGTGCGGAACTTCAACTCCTGGCTGGCGTGGATATCGCTGGACACCTACATGACGCCGATGGCGGTCCAAAAAGTCCCGAACACCTTGGGGCATCTGCTCGGTGACGCCGAGTTCGCCGAGGACATCCGTTTCGCCCCCGACTCCCGCGGCTACGTGTTCGTCGACGCCGCCGACCGCCCCGTCGCGGCCATCTGGTCGTACCTCCCGCGGGTCGACAGCGGCGCAGAGGACAGCCCCTGGGCCAAATTCAAGTTCGACGCACCGGTGGAAGTCTTCGATCTGATGGAGAACCGCCGCGACTTCCAGCTCGACGCCGAGGGCGCCTTCACCTTGCCGGTGACGCCGTTCCCGATGTTCATCCGCGGCGCAGCCGGCTCACGGGCCACGTTCTGCCAGGCGCTCAAACAGGCGAAGATGCTCGGTGCCAGCAATGTCCCGGTGCAGGTCTCCGCCCGGCTCACCGGCGAGAACGAGATGGAGATCCAGCTGCGCAACCGACTGTCCCGCCCCCTGGAGGCGCGCCTGGAGGTCAACGGCCAAACCCGGATCTTCACCCTGGGCGACCAGGCGGCGGAGACCTTCAAGATCGCCCCGCCCGAGCGGGTCGCCCGCGACAAGATCCTCGTGTTGCGCCTGCCGATGAAGTTGACCGTCGACGGCGTCAGCTCCGATTGCTCCGTCGAGCTCCCGTGCTTCGCGGTCGGCAGACGCGCCCAGGATATCGTCATTGACGGCGACCTGAAAGACTGGGCCGCCGTGCCGGCGGTCCAGCTGGCCAACTACATGCCGTACCCGCGCCAAGTCGCCGCGGCGTCGCAGCGCGGCGGCTATCCCGGCGACTTCGCCGCCCAATACCGGGCGCTCTGGGACGAGAAGGCCCTCTACCTCGCGGTCGAGGTCAAGGATGACAAGTTCCACCATGATGTCGCCGCCCGGGACCGCTGGGTCAACGACTCGCTGCAACTCTTCGTCGACACGATGAACGACGCCCGCTCTCGCGTTAACACCGGGTTTGACATCAATGACTACAACTATGATTTCTTCCCGAACCCGGACGGGTCGGTGTCGGTGCTCTGCCGTTATGTCCCGGACCAGCAGCTGGCCGGCGGGCTCCGCGCCCCGAAGCGGTTCTCGTTCACGACGGAGATCAAGGCGAAGTTCCGGCAGACCCCCGACGGCTACAACTACGAGATCGCCATCCCGTATTACCTGCTGCTGCCTGCGACCTTGGCCGAAAACGCCGTCTGCGGCATCGCCTTCACGATCAACGACCATGACGGCGGCGCCTGGGTCAAAGGCGCGCTGCACTCGACCGAGGGGGCGAGCGCGCACATGAATCCGCAGCGCTACCCGGCGATGCTGCTAGCTAAGTGACGCCGATTGTCCGGCCCCCCCCCTTCCGGAAGCCAGTGGGGATATTGGAAAACAACGCATGGAGGAGTTTCCGATGGCTCTGTCCGAACTGGCCACGCCCAGGCTTCACGCATGCGTGACGGAGTCCGTCTCGACTCGACTTGGAGACCGGTTCAATAACACCAGCCACAGAAAGGAACGAATCATGGAACTGAGCATCTACACCAACTTCTTCGCCGACTTGCCGCTAGAGCCCCGTCTGGAGAAAATCGCCGCGGCGGGATTCCGGCACTGCGAGCTCGACGCCCCCATCCCCGAGGGCCGCAGCCCCGCCAAACTCCGCGCCCACGCCGACGCGCTGGGGCTGAAACTCCACCAGGCGCACGGGTATTGGGGTGAATTCCTGGCGCCCGGCTCGGCGGAATGGAAGGCGCGGGTCGCGCTCTTCCGCCGCGAGATCGCCACCGCCGCGGAGCTCGGCGTCGCGACCATCGTCGCCCACACCATGAACAAGGCCAAGATCCTGGCCGACGACCCGCTGGAGAAAGCCAGGCGGGTCTTCGCGCACAATCTGGAGTTCTTCGCCGCGGTCAGGCCCGATCTGGAGAGGTTCGGCGTCAGGATCGCCATCGAGAACCTGATCGACCGCGGCGAGGGCTTCACCACCATCGACGAGCTGCTGGAACTGGTCGACGCCCTCGGCTCCGACAGCTTCGGCATCTGCCTCGACAGCGGCCACCTCAACCAAGCCTGCGGCGACTTCACCCGCTTCTTCGCCAAGGCGGGCAAGAAGCTCATCGCCACCCACATGCACGACTGCCTCATGCTGCCCGGCGGCCACGACTTGCACCTGTTCCCCCTCTTCTCCAGCTACGACTCCTGGATCGACTGGACGCTCGTCCGCGACTGCCTCCTGGGCATCGGCTACGAAGGCACCTTCAACCTCGAGACCCCCGGCGAGGGGCCGGGAGCCAAGACCCCGCTCTGGATGCGCGAGAAAAAACTCGCCTACGTCTTCGACACCCTCACCACCTTCCTCGGCATGGAGGCTTGAAATGTTTGAGATCAACGGCCAGAAAGTGTTCGTCGGCGACTTCCACGGCCAATGGTGGGACGAGGCGGAGTTGCCCCTCAATTTGGCGGCGCTCACCCTCACCGGCTACGATTTCACCCTCTTCAACTCCGGCGACACCTCCCCCGACGGGCCGCTCGCCAACATGGCCCGGAGGCTCGGCTTGCCCTTGGCCATCCTGCCCTGGGGCAAGGAGTGCTTCTACGACTGGTCGCACCTGATGGTCGGCGGCTTCAAGCAGTTCGACCAGATGCCCCCCATCGACAGCCCCGACCACCTCGCCGTCCTGAAGCAGCTCCGTCCCCTCTGCGATTTCATCTCGCTGGCCCACCCCTACACGCTGTTCGCCGACAAGCTAGACCACGTCATCGACACCAAACTCGCCGACGCCATCGAGCTCAAGGAGAGCCAAGACGGCTTCTGGTTGCTCGAGTGGTACCAAGCCCGGCTCGCCAAGGGCGTCCCCACCCCGATCGTCACCGGCGTCGACTTCCACGCCACCGCCGGGAAACGCTCCGGCTGCGTCTTCTACAACAGCCTGGAGGAGGCCCGCCCCGACGTCCACGACTTCGGCGACTACAAGACACTGGTCTTCTGCGACGACTGCGATCCGGCGACTATCTACGCGGCCGTGAAGAACTGCCGCAGCGTGGTCGAGGTCCAAGGCCGCTTGGTCGGCCCGCCCGACTTGGTCCGGGAGCTGGAGGCAGCCAACTACCCCGAATTGTCGAGACGCCTGCAGATCGAGCGCGAGCGGGCCACGTTGCGGCTCCTGGACGGCAAGATCCCCATCGAGGGCGAGCCCGTCCGCCTGCAGGCGCAAGGCGAGACGTTCGAGCTGCCCCCGCAGTCCGACAGCTCCGGCAAACCCTCGTTCCACGTCCCGGTGAAAGTCGGGACGCAGTGCCGCGCCGTCAAAGTCCGGGCGGCGCTGGAGGCCGAGCTCTACCCGCTCGTCCGCCCCGACGGCGGCGCCGCCGTCAAGATCCGCGTCACCAACAACTCGTTCGAGCACCGCGCCTCCGGCAAGCTCGAGCTGGTCGCCGAAGGTCTCCGCGCCGCGTTCGACTACCGTGACCTGCCCCCCCGCGGCCGCTTCGAGCGCAAGGTCGAACTCCCCCTCCTCCAAGATCCCGACATCGCCAAAAGTTTCCGCCTGACCCTCCGCCCGGACACGTTGCCGGAACGTACCATCGTACGGCGGCTAGTCTTCGTCGCCGTCCGCGGCTCCGCCAACTGGGAGGACGCCACCCCCCTCCGCCTCGACCGCGAGGAGCAGCTCGACAAAGTCTGGCTGGGCAAATGGGGCGGCCCCGCCGATTGCAGCATGACCGCCAAACTGCGCTGGGACGCGACGGCTCTCCACCTGCGGTTCCACGTGGTGGACGACATCCTCGCGACCTCCGCCAAACCCGAGCTGAAATTCATGGGCGACTGCATCCAGATCGGCATCAACCCCCTTGACAGCTGCCACATCCCCGCCTTCTCCTTCCACAGCTTTGTCGCCTCGCGCGGCGCCGAGCCCCAGGAGGAGTTCTGCCAGGTGGAGGCCCACCCGCGGCTGTCCTGCGGCGACATCATCGACATGCCTTACCTTCTCCCGGCGCAATTCCGCCAGTTGCGGCGGCTCTCCCCCACCGAGACCGAGCTCATCCTCAGTTTCCCGTGGAGCCTGCTCGCCCCTCTGGAGCCCAAAGCCGGAACGCGCTTCCAACTCTACCTGATCCTCTGGGACAACGACGGCAACGGCCCCAAAGCCGCGTTGCAATGGCCCGTGGCCAAGCCCGGCGCCTGGTATTCCCCCGACAACTATGGCGACTGGGCATCCCTCGAACTCCAATGAAAGGCCACACCATGAACCGACTGCTCTTCGTGACCGACCTCGACGGCACCGCCTTAGGCGGCGGCTTCAAACCCTACGCGCGGTTCCCCGACCACTTCAGCGAGTTCCTCGACGCCTTGGCGGCCAAAGGCTGCCGTTGGGCCGTCAACACCACCTGGGACGCCGCTGGCCAGCTCGACCTGGTCAAGCTCAGCGCGGTGAAGTCCCGCCCCGACTTCCTGATGGCCGAGTTCGGACGCCGCCTGGCCCGCCCCGGGACGGACGGGCCTGAGTTCGTCGAGCCCTACACCGCCGAGATGGCCCGGCGCATGGACGAGTTCCTGGAAAGCGACATGATCCCCATCGTCCAAAGCGTCTGCGGACGCTTCAAGCCCGAGAAGATTTTCTTCTACGGCCACCTCTTCCAGTTCATCGCCGCCGCGACGGAGGACATGGCGGCCATCGCCACCGCCACGGAGAAGTGTCGCCGCGACCCGAGGCTGGTCTGCGCCATCAACGGGCGGTCGTTCTCGGCGCGCCCGGCCTTCCTGAGCAAGGCCGCTCCGCTTCGGGCGGCGGCGGACTTGCTCGACCTCGCGCCGGAACGGATCGTCGTCGCCGGCGACGAGGTCACCGACCTGGCGATGATGAACCCCGACTTGGCGACGCATCACCTCTGCCCCGCCAACGCCGCGGAGGAAGTCAAACAACACGTCCGTAAACATGGCGGCGAGGTGGGCGAACTGCCCTACGCCGCCGGCGTCATCCAAGCGTTCAAACGCCTCGCGGCCAAGCGAGGCTGGCAACTTTTCCAATAGAAAGGAACAATCATGCACGACCCCATGCATCGACTGATCGCGGAGGCCGCCGTCGACTGGCTCGACGGCGAGGCAGCTAAACTGTGGAGCCCGGAACGCGGCGTCATGTCGCAGGCCTCGGTCTACCCCGACAATTTCGCCAGCGGCGAGGACTCCCCCCCACAATGCCGCGCCCTGGAGCCGGCCTGGCGGGAATACACGTTGATCCCCCACCAGAACGACAATAAGATCGTCCATTCAATGTACTCGACGCAGGACATCCGGGGCAGCTACCCGCCCGTCGTCCGCCACTGGACGGCGAAAACCCTCGAAAGCCTAAAAGTCGGCAAGCTGGAGCGGGCGGCGAAGTTCGCCGGTTGCCTCTCGCATCTGATCGGCGACACCGGACAGGCCGCCCACGTGTTCGACGACCGCTTGACCAACCAACTTTTCCCGCAGGGTGACAAACGTTTCGTCATCCACACGGCCATCGAGCGGGTCATGGGGCGGCTCACCCGGACGTCGTATCGGCCGCGCCTGCTGGCCGCCAGCCTGGACGAACTCGACTGGCGGCTGGTGGAGGAGCTGGAACGACTCAAACGACGGGAAGGGGCGGAGCTCGTCCAGATCATGGGCGCGCTGATGTCAGGCGACCACCCCAAGGCGGAGGCCAGCGCCAGCCGGACCGTCACCCATTGCGCCGAGCTCTTCACCGACCTGCTCCTCACCCTTTGGGCCCTCGGCTCCGGCCACGTCGCCGACGCCCCCCAGGAGCTGGACATGCGCGAACTCGTCCCGTCGCGGGTGGACTCCGACATGCTCTTCAACTTCGGCGTCATGGTCGACCGCGTCCCAGGCAAAAGCCTGGACGACTCCATCGGCCTCAACCCCGGCCTGGACAAAGACGTCCCCGGCCTCGCCCTCCTGGCGAACATGTCCCCCTTCTACAAGGACGTCCGGGAGACCGCCGCCGAATATCGTCTCCCCCCCGGCGTGTTCCGGAGCTTCGAATGCCTGGTCGGGCTCAACCATAACCAGGAGAACCAGACGGACGCCATCTTCGAGGTCAAGCTCGACGGACATACCGTCTTCCGCTCGGACGCCCTGGGACAGAACGGCGCGGCCGTGGCGGTCAAAGTGGAACTGGGCGACGCCTCGACCATCGAGCTCCACGCCCGCGACGTCCGCCCCGCCCCTTGCCGCACTAAGTTCTTCTACCCCGTCTTCGCCACCCCAAAACTGACAGGGAGGACCGATGCGAACTAAAATCATCCCGCTACTGCTCGCCAGCCTCCTCCCTCTCCAGCTTCTCGCCTGGGGGGCGGGGCATGACGCCGTGAACGAACTGGCCGTCGAGCTGCTCCACGGCGCCGTGCCTAAAGAATCCGAACAGGACATCGTCAAGTGGTCGCACACACCAGATGGCGGCCAATGGGACAAGCTCGGCAAGTTCAAACTCCCGCCGGAGGACACGGAGTTCCTCAAAGCTAACAAGCTGGGAGCCTCCGCCTATGTCTGCCATTCAGCCAAAGGCCAAGCGGCGTGCTTCATCCTGCTGGTGAACGCCTTCAAAGCCAACGCCCCCGACCGAGTCGCATTCTGGTCGGCCTGCCTACTCCACGCCCTGGCAGACGAGGCCGCCTGCAACCACGACCCTTTGATCCACTACGCCACCTACGCGTTCATGGAATATAAGCTAAAAACCGGTAAAGGCGTGGGTCTGGACTTCGCCGACGTCGCGCAGGACCGGGAACTCGTCCGCCGCCTCGCCGCCGCCGAGCCGCCCCGCCCCCTCCCCGACGAACCCGAGGAGGCGCTGCTGGCCGTCATGATGTCCGGCCTGGAGAGCGACGCCTTCATGACCCGACGCGGCTCCACCATCGCCGCCAGCTTCGCCCTCGACGCCACGGCGGCGCAAATCGCCGCGGCCAAGACCGCCCTCGCCGAGCTCGGCGTCCATGGAGCCGCCCACGGCCGCGACGTCATCCTCGCCGCCAAGGACTTCGCCCGCCGCGGCGTCACCCCGCAACTAACCCCGGAACTCATGGCCGAGTTCCAAAAACGGAAAGCGGCGTATGGAGCCGCCCGCCCCCTCGCCGACGATTCCCTCTGGGCCGACCTCCTCCCGATCCAGGCCGCGGACAGCCAACGGGCCATCGGCGTCCTGGTCGAGCCCTCCGTCGCCATGAACGAGGCAAAATTCTCCTTCGGGGCGAAGCTGATCCTCGCCGCCTCGGCGCGCTCCATGACGCGGGCGGGGGTCCCCTTCCGCCTTGTGGACGTCCGCCACCTGGAGCTCAACCCGCGGACCACCCCCGTGTTGCTAGTATGCGCCGGGCGCTTCGGCGTCGACAAGCGGACCAAGGCCGGTATCGCCGCCTACTCCGCCGCGGGCGGCAAACTCCTCTGGATCGGCGGCGAACACGCCGGGCTCCTGGGCAAGCTCTCGGAGAACTTGGTCAAGGCCGACCCGGCGCTACTGCCCGTGTCCTGCAAATACGGCAAAGACACGCCTGTGGTCAAGGCGACGCAAATTCTTTTCCTCGACCGTTTCAAGGACGCTCTCGGAGACAAGCCTTACCGCTTCGTCCACAGCCCCAACACCAAGGCCGGCTGGCAAGTCCCGCAATGCCCGTACCAGCTCCGCCCCGCCGACGGCCTCGCCGTCTTGGCCGAGCTGCGCGTCGGCGAGGCCACCCTCCCCGTCGCCGGGGCTTGGCAGGACAAGGCCGTATTCCTCCCCGAATACCTCGTCGCCCCCTACCTGCTCTCCGACGAGGACAGCGTCCCCGACCTCTCCCGCCCCGCCCTCGACCAAGTCGGACGGAAGCTGCTCCTGGCCGCCCTGGCGCAACTCGGCCAAAAGTGACAAACTGACACACCATCAAGCAAGCCGCAACTGCGACATATTGTCACACAAAAAAGCAAGTGCCATAATCCCAACCCCCTTGTCTCCAATATCTTGCGTCATTAATCCCTCTTTGGCAAAGCTGATGCTAAATAGGTTTCACAGAGAAACCTGAAAAGGGAGGAACAAAAAATGATGTGGGAACTGGCAGACAACCTCAACCCGTTCGAGAAGGCCTGGAACCTCCGCAAACAGATGGAGCGGCTCTTGGACGGGTTGGACGTGGGGCGCGAGCCCTACCCGGCGGTCAACGCCTGGAGCACCCCCGACGAGGTGGTGGTGACGGCGGAGATCCCGGGCACCCCGCGCGACAAGGTGGAGATCAGCGTGGACGGGAACCTCCTGAGCCTGGAAGGAGCGAAGGAGGAGGAGAAGCCCGGCGAGGGCGCGGTGTTCCACCGCCAGGAGCGCGGCCACGGGGCGTTCTCGCGCAAGCTGCGCCTGCCCTTCGAGGTCGAGAACTCCAAGGTCAAGGCGACCTGCGCCAACGGCGTGCTGACCATCACGCTGCCCCGCGCCGAGAAGACTAAACCCCAAAAAATCGCGATCAGCTGCGAGTGACAAGGAGGCCCGCCATGGAAAACACAAAAAACACCAGCCTGGAGAAACACCAGGCGGAGATGACCCGGGACATCCCGGTCTTCACCCCGAGCACCGACATCTACGAGCTGGGCGACAAGATCCACATCGTCTGCGACCTGCCGGGCGTGGCGGAGAAGGATCTGGACATCTCGTTGGAGGAGTCGGTGCTGAGCATCGTCGGCCCCCAGGCCGAGCAGGCCCCGGGCGGCCATCGGCTCATCGGCCGCGGCTACGCCACCGGCGTGTTCAAACGCGCCTTCACCTTGATGGCGGACATCAACCCCGAGAGCGTCAAGGCCAAACTGGCCGACGGCGTCCTCAGAATCGAGATCGAAAAAGCGGAGCGGGCCAAACCCAGGAGGATTGCCGTCAACGCCGCGTGAACTTAAGGAGGTGACATCATGATCAGGGATCTATTGCCGTGGAGGAAAAAAGAGGCCGAGCTCGTCAAACACGAGGCCCCCGCCGGGCCGCTCGAAGAGGCGCGGCAGCGGATCGACGAGCTCTTCGACAACTTCTTCGATGGTTTCGGCGTCCCCAGGATGTTCCCGACGCGCCGTTTCGGGTCGACCGTCGCCGACCTCTCGCCCAGTTTCGACATCACCGAGACCGAAGACGACGTGAAAGTGACCGCCGAGCTCCCGGGCATGGACGAGAAGGACATCGAGGTCAACCTCGACAACAACGTCTTGACCATCCGGGGCGAGAAGCGCGAGGAACGCGACGAGACCAAGAGGAACTATCATGTCCGCGAGCGCAGTTACGGCGGCTTCGAACGCTCGTTCCCTCTGCCCGAGGGGCTGGACAGGGAACATGTGAGGGCGACTTTCAAGAAAGGAGTGCTGGACGTCACGCTACATAAGACGGAGAAGGCGAAAGCGCAGTCCAAAAAGATCGCCATCACCGCGGAGTGAGCCCGCGGAACAAGCCCTCAACCAAGAAGGGGCGGACGGAGACGTCCGCCCCGCTGTTTTTTCCGGCGGGGCGCTTGAAAAGGGGGCGGGGCGCCTGTACCTTTGGTGACGCGGCCGCATGGCCGGATTGGCTTGGCAGGCGGAGCTTGGAACCAGCAAGGTCAGTAGATGGCGAAAGTTTATTGCCCCAAATGCAATCTTCTAGTGCAACAGGACGACACCGTTGGCGCGGCGGCCTTGAATTGCCCTAAATGCGGTTCAAGCAATCTCATCCCGGTGGTTTCCAAAGGTGGCGATCTTCCCGCCGACTACAACTCCTCGGGCATCTACCGCGCCGCGGCCGAGGACGAGGTCAAGGCCAAGGAACAAGCGCTGCAGGACTACAAGTCCGAAGGAATCTACTCGACGGCGCTGCGCTTTTTCGAGTCGCTCAAGGACAAGCCCCAGGAAAGCGGGGCGGGCCCCGAGCCGGCCAGCCTGACTGAGAACCCGTTCATCGTCACCACGGCGCAGTGCCCCATCTGCGAGAACCAGTCGGAGCAACGCAGCTTCAAGAGCCACGTCTTCTTCAACAAGGACAAGGATCTGGACATGCGCCCGACGTCCTACAGCTGGCACAACCACAGCTTCGAGAAGCTCCATCCGCCGCTCTATTACATGTGGCACTGCCCCCGTTGCCATTACACGTCCAGCCAGGCCGCCTTCAAGTCCCCCGAGGCCAACACCTCCCTGAGCCACAAGCGCATGGTCGAACGGGTCATGGCCGCCCTCTACGCCCCCGCCAACGCCCCCGTCATCCATGAGCTGACCGACGGCCTCACCCCCGCCAAACTCGATTTCCCGATGGCCCTCAAGTCGCACCTGATGGCGATCTTCCTAATGGAGCGCGTCGACGAGGTCCGCGAAAGGGATTGCCTGGTCCTGGGCCAATATCTCATGCGCTTGGCCTGGCTCTTCCGCGACCTGGAGGGCTTCCCGGCGGAGCGTCCCGCCGTCCTCAAGCAGTACGAGGAGTTGACCCTAAAACTGGCTCCGCACTGGCCCACGCTGCCAGCCAACGAGGCCGCCGCCATGAAGATGGCGACCGACCACTACGACCGCGCCTACGAGCGCTCCCCGGTGGTGTCCGGCAAAAACATCGGCCATATCATCCTGGGGCTGATCGCCAGGATCTACGCCCAGATGGATGACTTCGAGGCCGCGGACCGCGTCGTGCCGTTGTCCATCTCCGAAGCCGAGAACTACCGCCGCCAGCTCACCCGCGCCTACTCCGCCCTGAGCAACGGCAAGAAACAGGCCAGCGAGCAGCTCACGAAAAAGCTCAAACAGGAAATCGTCAAGATCGACTATTTCCTCTCCGAGGTTGGCAAGCTCAGCTCGATCGTCCGCCTCCGCCTCGCTAAAAAGCGGTAAATCCCACCTGCGAACAACAACGTTAAAATGACGCCGGAACACCGGGCTTGCTTTCGCGGCGGGCCGCGCTATAGTCAAAATGGCATGTTTGGATTGGAAAACACCATGGATTATGCAGGCGTAGAGAGACATCTGATGGCCCGCCTGAAGCAAGAGCTTCCGGACGTCTTGCCCTACCATGGGCCGCACCACACCTTGGCGGTGGTCGAGGCGGCGGAGCGCATCGCCCGTGACGAGGGCGTCGCCGGGGAAGAGTTGACGCTGGTGAAAACCGCGGCGCTGTTCCACGACAGCGGCTTCCTGTTCCAATACGCCAACAACGAGGCGGCGGGCTGCCGTCTGGCGGCGGAGACGCTACCCGGCTTCGGTTATAGCCCGGAGCAGATCGCCCTCGTCCAAGGCATGATCGCCGCCACGGCGCTGCCGCAGCGCCCGGCGACGCCGCTGGAGCGGATAGTCTGCGACGCCGACCTGGACTACCTGGGCGGCGACGACTACTTCGCCGTCGCCGCCACCTTGCGTCGGGAACTAGCCTTGCACGGGCAGGAGCTGTCCGACGAAGCCTGGGCGACGTTGCAGCGCGGCTTCCTGGAACAGCACCAATTCCACACCGCCAGCGCCCGGCGGCGGAACGCCGCGAAGCTGGCCAAGCTGCGGGATCAGACGCGGAAATAGCGCAGATAGAGATAGGCGCTGCTGATCACCAAGCTTAACACCATCAGCGGGAAGCCGTAGCGGGTGAACTGCCAAAAAGTCATTTTGAACTTGTTGCGGTTGGCGATCTGGGAGACGACCACATTGGCGGAGGCTCCGATCAAGGTGCCGTTGCCGCCCAGGCACGCCCCCAGGGCCAACGCCCAGAACAAGGGCGCCTCGATGACCGCCATCACCGCCTCCGGGGAACCGTCCAAGCCCATTTTCGCGGCGAAAACCGGCACCACGCTCTTGATCAACGGGATCATCGCCATCACCAACGGGATGTTGTCCACGATGGCGGACATGATGGCGCTGCACCACAGGATCGCCAAGGCGGTGACGGCCAGATGGCCGTTGGTGGCGGAGAGCATCATCCCTCCGAGCCATTGGAAAAGGCCGTTGTGCTCCAGCGCGCCGATGAGCATGAAGAGCCCGACGAAGAACAGGATGGTGTTCCACTCCACTTTCTCGACCACCTCGTGGAGCTCTATCCGGCACACCGAGGCCATCAGGAAGGCGCCGCAGAGGGCGACGATCCCAGGCTCCATGTGGATGACATAGCTGAAAAAAAAGCCCGCCAGGATGATGGCGAAGACCAGCAGCGAACGGCGCAACATCAGCGGCTCGACAATCGCCTTCTCCGGTTTGGTGGCGGCTAGGCGGCGTTTTGCGTTATCGCTCACGTTCGCGGACTTCCGGAACATCACGGCGATCACGACCAGAAACACCAGGGCGACGATCAACACGACCGGGCCGAGGTTGATGATGAAGGAATTGAAGCTCAAGCCCGCCCGGGAGCCGATCAGAATGTTCGGCGGGTCGCCGATCATGGTGGCGGCTCCGCCGACGTTGGAGCAGATCGCCTCCAGCGCCAGCACCGGCACTGGCGGCATGTCCAAGATCTGGGTCACCAGGATGGTGATCGGCGCGATCAGGATGATGGTGGTCACGTTGTCCAGGAAGGCGGAGAGAAACATGGTCACGAACAAGAGCAGCAGCACTATCGCCAAGCCATTGCCTTTGGCGCCGCGGGCGATGGTCACCGCCCCCCATTCGAAAAGCCCGGTGTGGGACATGATGTTCACCACGATCATCATGCCCACCAGCAGGAAGACCACATTGAGATCGACCTTCGCCAACAACGCGTCGTAGGGGGAAAGGCGCAGGGCCAGCACCAACCCCACCCCCAACATCGCCGCCGCCGTCTTGTCGAGCAACTCCGTGGCGATCACGAAGTAGGTCGCCAAAAAAATCGCCGTCACCGCCGCCATCTCAAAAGTCATGGGAGCACCCTCCACATTACAGTCCGTTGGCGACAATAGCGCCCCGCCGCCCGGCTTTCAATCCCTGCCGTCAGAAATAACGGAAGTACATGTAGGCGGTGCAAATGACCAAGCTGAGCAACGTCATGGGCGCGCCGTACTTGGTGAACTCCAAGAAGCCCAGCTTGTATTTGTTGCGGGTGGCGATCTGGCCGATGACCACGTTCGCCGACGCCCCGATCAACGTGCCGTTACCCCCCAGGCAGGCGCCCAAGGCCATAGCCCAGAACAGCGGCTCGGCCACCGTCACCCTCGCGGCCTCGGGCGACAAGCCTAGCTGCTGCGAGAAAACCGGGATCATGGTGTTGATCAAGGGGATCAAGGCGATGATCAGCGGGATGTTGTTGACGATCATCGAGGTGATGGCGCTGAACCACAAGACCACCATGACCGTCATCATCAAGTTGCCGTGCGTCAGCGACAGCACCATGTTGCCCAGGTAGCCAAAGAGGCCGTTGATCTCCAACGCCCCGATGAGCATGAACAACCCGACGAAGAAGATGATGGTGTCCCACTCCACCTTCTCGATGGCCTTGACCAGCGGGAAACGACAAACCAGAGCCATGATGAACGCCCCGGCCACGGCCACCATGCCCGGCTGGATGTCGAAAAGCCGCCCGGTGAAGAAACCAAACATCACCAAGCCGAAAACAATGAGGGACTTCTTCAACATCACGGGGTCGAGAATAGCCTTCTCCGGTTTGGCTTTCGCCACCCGCGCCTTGGCGACGGCGGTGACCTTCGACGCCTTCCACATCAGCAGGGCCACCACCACCAGGGACACAATGGTGATGACCGCGCAGACCGGACCGAGATTGAAAATGAAAGCGTTGAAACTCAGCCCGGTGCTGGAGCCGATCAAGATGTTCGGCGGATCGCCGATCAAGGTGCCGGCGCCGCCGATGTTCGAGAAAATCGCCTCCATGATCAAGATCGGCACGGCGGGCAGCTCCAATATCTGCGCCACCAGGATGGTGATCGGAGCGATGAGGATGACCGTGGTCACGTTGTCCAGGAACGCCGAGAGGAACGCCGTGATCGTCAGCAGCGCCAGGATGATCGCCATGCCGTTGCCCTTGGCTTTGCGCACGATCATGATGGCCAGCCATTCGAACATCCCCGTCTGGGCCATGATGTGCACGATGATCATCATGCCCACCAAAAGGAAAATCACGTTGATGTCGATCTTGGCCAACAGCTCGTCATAGGGCGCCAGGTGCAGGATGACCACGGCGCCAGCTCCCAGAATAGAGGCGATAGTCTTGTCGATCTTCTCGGTGGCGATAAAGAAATAAGCGATGAGGAAAACAACAATGGAGGCGATGAGATGATATGTCATGGCGTGGCCTTTTAGCTCAGATATTGATGATCCGGTCCAAGACCGAGGTCTTGTCGATCTCGCCGACCAACACCCCGTCGTTGACGACGTAGACTTTGCTGTGCCGTTTGACGGTGAGCAAGAACACGATCTCCAGCATCATGGTCCCCACCGGGACGGCGGCGAAATTGCTGGTCATCAAATCTCCGGCGACTGCGCCCGCCTCGTCCTGGAAATACCGCTCGAAGGGATCGAACTCCTCGATGAAGGACACGCTTTTGAGCTGGCGGAAGAACTCCGGCACCCCGAAGTTGAAGAGGTGGTCGCAGGTGATCTGGCCGACGAGCTTGCCGCTGGCGTCGACCACCGCGGTGGCGTGGGTCTGATGCTTGGACATCATCGCCGCCACCTGGCGCAACGGGGTGGAAGGATTGATCGAGAATAGCGTCGGACGCATGATCTCGCCAGCCGTGATGGGGGCGTTGATCTCGATCTTCTTGGCGGCGATGTGCTCGTAGATTTTCTTGGGGTCGGCGGTCTCCGCCAGAAACAACTCGGTCTCGCGGGAGGAGAAGAGCCTGGAGATCTCCGCCATGACCTTCAAGGCCATGGTCGGACGCGTGGAGGGCGCCAACACCATGCAGGCGGTGTGGACTCTCTGGCCGTCGAGCGCCTCGTAGTCGATAGCCTCGCCAAGGGTCGCCAGACAGATGGCGATGGTGTTGATTCCCTCAAGCCTGGCGTGCGGGAAGGCGAAGCCGTTGCCCATCCCGGTGCTCATCTGCTGCTCGCGCTCCAACAGGGCGGTCAGCACCACATCCTTGGTGAGCGCGGGGTTGGCAGTGACCGCCGGCGCCCGGACGATCCTCTCGGCCATGACCTCGATCAAATCCCATTTGTGCTTCGCCACGATGTTCGGCAGGATGAACTCCTCCGACAGATAAGTCTCCAGATGCACTTCGCTCACCCTTTCTTTTGCCGTCCGTCGCAGGAGCTGCCAAACTTCCGCAAATAGGCGGCGATAACCTCATACATGTTCACTTGTCCAATCAAACGCTTGCTGCCGTCCACCACGGGCAATTCGTTGATCCTCTCGTTGATCATGATCTTGGCCATGAACGACACCTGGGTGTGGGGCTCCACATAGAACGGGTTGTCATCCATCATGTCCGCCGCCGTCGGGGAGCCGGAAGGGAAAAGGCCGTCTTGAGGCTTGCGCCGGGGCAGCAGTCCCTCGGCGTGGGCCGTCTCCGGGAAGAAATAGCCAAGCGCCGCGGACATGCGGATCGAGCCGAGCAACGTGTTTTCGGCGTCTACCACATAGACATGCCGCGCCCGCGGCCCCTCGTGAAGCTTCGCCAGAACCAGCTCCACCGGACAGGAGGGGAACACCGCGGACGGACGCTCCACCCAAAGTTCCCGGATGTCGGAGACGGCCAAACCTTCCAACTGCAACAAAGTTTCCATAATGTTTTTACGTCATCGGTTTAAGGGTTAGGAACTCCGACCACGTCACTAGCCAACTAAGCGCTTTCCTCACACGGCGCGGGCGGCCTGCTGCCCGCGCAAAATCTCCTTTTGCACGCGTTTGCGCACCACGCCTATATCCAGCATCCCCAGCGGACGGCGCTTGTCCAACTCCGACAGCACCGGTATCTGCTCGAAACGCAAACTTTTCATCTTGTCCAAAGCCTCGCCCAACGGCATGACAGGGGAGACGCCGCTGACCCCGGTGTCCATGATATCCGAGGCGACCAGCCAGTTCCAGGAGTCCTTGTCGTTAAGCACATGCTTGATCCCGTTCAACGAGACCGTGCCGATGATGCAACCCTGGCCGTCAACCACCGGATAAATGATGAAATCGCGCTCCGAGAAAAGATCGATGAGCTCGGAGACCGGCATGTTCTCCAACACCGGGGCCACGTCGCTGTTCATCACGTCCCTGACCTTCAGCCCGGCGACCACGTCCTCCTCGGTGATGTTGCGGCCACACTCGCCAGCCTTGCGCAACGCCAGCCGCAGCAGGGGCATCCCGGAAGCCTGCGAAAACAACGTGACGATCGCCACGCAGTAGATGATGACATCCCCCAAACTCAAGCCATCCGCCACCACCACCGACTCGAGCTGCCGCCCCGCCAGGAGCGACAAACCCACCGCCACCCCGCCCTGCGTCAACAACCCCATCCCCAGATAGCGCCGCTGCGCCGGATTGGCGCCGCTGGCGGCCGTCGCCCAGGCCACCCCGCCCAGCTTGCCGACGCAACGCCCGAGGGCGCAGACCGCGATGACCAACCACAACCATCCGGGCAAGCGCAACAAGTCGAGCCGGGCGCCCACCAGCACGAAAAACAACACGTAGATCGGGGTCGAGAAGCCGCGCACCCCATTGAACAACTTTCGGTCGCGCCGCGCTGGCAGGTTGGCCGCCACGAAGCCCAAGGACAGCGACGCCAAGACAATGTTCATACGGCAAACCGCCACCACCCCCACCAACAACAGTATCAGCCCCAAGACCAGGGCCAGGACCTTCTCCGGAGCTCCGCCCCACTTGGCCAAGCCCAGCAACACCAGCCCACCCAACGAACCAAGGGCGGCCGCGCCAAAAAGCTGCAACGCCACCCCGCCAAGTTTCATCCAAACCGAACCGTCACCCACGATGAGCGGCGACGCCGCCGCCAACCCCAGGCAGTAGAGGGCCATGGCCAAGGCGGTGTCGAACGCGACGATGGCGGGCAACGAGCTGCTCAGCGGCCCGAGGCAGCGCTGCTCAGCCAAGGTGTCCAAAGTGGAGGAGGAGTCGGTCGCCACGGCGATCGCCCCGAAAATCAACCCGGCGGCGGCCGCCAGCGGCGCGCTGTGAGACACCCAGTACAACAAAAGCGCGGCCGGGACGCCGACCAACAGAAAAACCCCCGCCCCCTCCCCCAGCAGCACCGTGGCGTAGTGACGGGAATATTTGCGGAAAGCGGCGAGCTCAAGCTCGCCGCCGACTAGGAACCCGATGATGCCGAGCGCCACCATGTTGAACGGCGCCAACGCCGCTATCTCCTGGTCGCCGACCAGCCCCAAACCGCTCTTGCCTATCACCAGCCCGATGGCGATATAACCCACCACCTGCGGCACTTTCAGTTTCTGGGAGAACCAAGCCCCCAACATTCCGCTGAAGATGCTGACACCAAGTATGAATAAAATCCCTGTGCCAACCGCGTTCATGCTCCAGTCATCCCCTTCCAGCCAGCAACTCGCTGAACGACTCGGGGTCTTTGGCCTCAAGCAGACTCTCGGCCAAACCATGCTTCTTCAACCGCGTGGTGATGAAGGACAGCAGCTTCAAATGCTCGGCGTGCTGCTTCTCCCCGCCGGCGATCATGAACACCAGACGCACCGGCGACTCGTCCATCGACTCGTAGCCCTGCACCCCGTCATGGCATACAGCCACGGCCATGATGATGTTACGCACCGACTTCAAACGCACGTGCGGAATCGCCACCCCCAACCCGATCCCGGTGCTCATGAGCTCCTCGCGGTGGTAGATGCCCTTGCGCAGCTCCTCCGCGTCGGCCACCTCCGGGCTGGCGCCCAAAATGCCGATCAGCGTGTCCAGCACCTGGTTCTTGGTGGCCTTCTCCATGAAACGCACCCGCTCCGGCGAGAGCACGTTGTCCAACGCCACCGGCGGATTGTAGGGCTCCCGGCGGACGCTCCCCAGATGGTCGTTCACCCATTGGTAGATCTCGGAACGCTTGAACCTCCAGATGGATCCCAGCTTGCCGCAAGGGATCTCCCCTTTCTTCGCCCAATCGTACACGGTGCGCTCGGAGACTCGGACGAACTCCGCGACCTCCTCCACCGTCATTATCTCGTTTGAATCCATTTCCCCAGCCTTCTCTGCCATTCATGGCGCCTATGAGAAAATTTCGCATTGAATCCCATAATAGCGCCAAATTTCGCTTTATCAACGCAAATTCCGCGGACAACGCCAAAAAAAAGGGCGGTTCATCGGGCGGCGGCCATCCAGGCATTATACAAGTCCTTGCGGCGGCCACGGAACGCGGGCAACTCCTCCCGGGCCCGGACGACCTCGTCCAGGTCGAGATCGGCGAACAGCAGCTCCTCCTGGTTGTCGGAGGCCGCCGCCAACAGCTCGCCCCGCGGCCCGGCGACCAAGCTGGTGCCACAAAAATCCAGCGGCCCGGCGGAGCCCACCCGGTTGGCCGCCACCAGGAAAACCTGGTTCTCTATGGCCCGGGCCAGGCACAAGGTCCGGAACACCTCCCCCCGCGGCCGCGGCCACGCCGCCAAAACCACGAGGACGTCCGCACCACGGTCGGCCAAAGCCCTGGACATCTCCGGAAAACGCAGGTCGTAACAGATCATCACCCCCAGCCGCGCCGCGCCCAGCCGCGCCACCACCAATGCGTCCCCGGGACTGGCCACCAAATCCTCGCGGACCGGCTCGGGCGTGAACAAATGCACTTTCCGGTACTTGCCCTCCGCGCCGCCATCGTCGGCGACCAGGACGGCGGAATTGAAGATCCGCCCCCCCTCGCGCTCGGACAAGCCGCAGACGATGGCGATCTTAAGCTGCGCCGCCGCGTCCGCCACCGTGCGGTACGGCAAGCCGTCGAACCCGGACGCCCCCTGGCGGAGACTCACCATGTCGTAACCAGTGTCGACCAGCTCCGGGAAGACCACCAAATCGGCCCCCCCCCGCTTGGCCTTCTCCGCGTAGTAGACGACGCGGCTGCAGTTCGCCCCCACGTCCCCCGGCTCGCAATCCATCTGAGCAACAGCCACCCTCATCGGCGAATCCCCCTAAGCTTTCCCCAACGCCTCCAGCTTGCGGGCCAGGCAGGCGCGGGTCTTGTCCACCCCGGGAAAATCCCGGAACACGTAGCCGGAACTGGCGAAAAAACCGCTGGAGTCCAGCAGCAACCGCAACTCCGGTTTCTCATACAAGTATTTATCAACGCCAACGATCAAAGGCAAGCCCGGCTTCCGCTCCAAAGACGCCAAACGCCGGGAAAGCTGCCCGGCATGCCAACGGTGGAACAGCTCCAGATGCACGACCGTCCCGTCCGGAGACTTGAAACTCAGGTCGGGAAAAACCAGCTCCTGGTCGCCGAAGTCCAGGAACGGCGAGTCGCCCACGATCCGCCAGTCCGGCGACTTCTCCTTGAAGTGCTTGTGGAACATGGCGAACTCCTCCGGCACGTAAGCGCTGAAGTTGTGGTAATGCCCCACCAAGTTCGAGCCCTGGTCGAGATCCAGCAGCAGCTCGCGGTTCTGGAGCTTGACCACCGCCCGCAAGCGCCACTTCGGCAAGGCGCAGACCGCCGGAAAAAAACAAGCCAGGCGCAGACCGTACATCCGCGTGTTCTCGAAGACGCTCATCGGGCCGTCGACATGGATGTGGAACTTGGAGGGGAATTTGCCCCGCCCCGCCGGGGCGGCGGCCTTGACGCAAGCCAGCAGCCGGAAAAACTTGAGGTATTTGAAGAGCTTCCGCGCCTCGGCGGGATTGGGCTCCTCGGCCTCGACGTCCAGACCGCCGGAGTAGAACAGCAGCGACTGGGCCAACGCGACATTGTAGCGCTCCAGCAGCCGTGGCGCCGAGAGCTCCTTGAACTTGACCAGCCGTTCGCAGTCGGGCAGGTCGCAGTAAAGCCCCTTGGCGGCGAAGGCCTCCAGGGCGGGGGCGGCGGCCAAGACGCGGGAACGGTGCTCGGCGAGGGTCAACGCCTCCGGCGCCTTGAGCGCCGCCGCCGAGGCGGCGAAAAGCTCGGCGCGGCAAGCGGCGTAGTCGAAGTCGGCAGGGGCGGTGAACTCACAACGGTCGAGCAGCAGCTTGTCGAGCCCTTTGGCCATGGTGAGATCGCGGGCCCGCCGCAACAACGGCCCGGACTGCTCCTCCAACGCCTCCCGGGTCGCGCCGGGCGAGCCGGAGTAGACCAGCAACAAACGCTCGGCCAACTCCAGCAGCTCCGGACAGGCGACATCCACGAAGGAGGGCATGACCTTCTCGCCGCGGCGCCGGTACCGCAACAAGTCCTTGGTCAGCATAAGATCTCCTCCGCCCTGCGGGACGTACCTAGCGTGGCATTTCGCTTATTTCTTCGCCGTGGTGACAGGACTTCAAGGACTTCAACGACGGACATTCCAGCTCAAACACTTGCATGTCCCTGTTGTCCTTGTTGTCCTTGTCGTCTTTATGGAGAAGTCATGAACCACTAGGCTTTGAGCGGTTTGGCGGCCAGGTAACGGTCGACGCCCTCGGCGGCCTTGCGGCCCTGGGCGATCGCCCGGACCACCAAGGACTGCCCCGAGGCCACGTCGCCCGCGGCGAACACACCCGGGACGCTGCTCATGAAGTCCTTGTCCACCTGGACGTTGCCGCGGCCATCATAGGCCAAACCAAGGCTATTAAGCAGCCCGGGCTTCTCCGGGCCGACGAAGCCCATGCACAAGAGCACCAAGTCGGCCTCGATCTCGCCCTCGGAACCGGGCCTCTCCTTGAAGGAGACCGGACGCCCCTGGGCGTCGCTGTCCCATTCGACCTCGACGGTGTTGGCGCTGTTGACCCTGCCTTTGTGGTCGCAGGAGAAACTCTTGGCGGTGACGCCCCATTTGCGCTCGCAGCCCTCGAGATGGCTGCTGGAAGTGCGCATAATGGCTGGCCACTGCGGCCACGGGGTGCTGGCGGGACGATCCTCCGACGGCCGGGGCATGATCTCGACCTGGGTGACCGAGACCGCCTCCTGGCGGATCGAGGTGCCGACGCAGTCGGAACCCGTGTCGCCGCCGCCGACCACCAGGACCTTGCGGCCCTTGGCGCACATCTCCTCAGGGAACTTCCCGGTCTCGAGGGCGCGGTTCTGCGCGGAGAGGAAGTCCATGGCGAAATAGATGCCCTTGAAGTCGCGTCCGGGAACCTTGAGGTCGCGGGGGGAACGGGAGCCGCAAGCGAGGCAAATGGCGTCGAAACGTTTCTTGAGGAAAGAGGCGGAGACGTCCTCGCCGACCAGGACGTTGGTCTCGAAGACGACGCCCTCTTCGACCATCAGGTCGACACGGCGGCGGATGATGCTCTTCTCCATCTTGAAGTCGGGGATGCCGAAACGCATGATGCCGCCGGGCTCCTCGTCCTTCTCGTAGACGGTGACCAAGTGCCCCATGCGGTTGAGCTGGTCGGCGACGGCCAGCCCGGCCGGGCCGGAACCGATGACGGCGACACTGTGGCCGCTGCGCTTGGCCGGGGGGCGCGGGACTACCAGCCCGTCGCGGAACCCCTTCTCGATGAGGCTGATCTCGATCTGACGGATCGCCACCGGATCGACCACCAGCCCGGCGGTGCAAGAGGCCTCGCAAAGAGCGGGGCAGATCCGTCCGGTGAACTCCGGAAAGTTGTTGGTGGAATAGAGGAGGCGCAACGCCTCGTCCCAATGGCCGCGGAAGACCAGCTCGTTCCACTCCGGAATAAGGTTGCCCAACGGGCAACCGCAACCGTGGCAGAACGGAATGCCGCAGTCCATGCACCTGGAGGCCTGCTCCTTGATCTCGGTGTCGCTCAGGCGCCGCTCGACGGCGCGGAAGTCGCGGCGGCGCTCCTCGACCGGACGGTAGCCGGGGATTTTCCTCTTGACGTCAATGAAAGCTCTAGGTTTTCCCATATTTCCAACCTGCGTTTAAAATGTTGCGCTACGACGGCTAGTCGTTCATCACCAGACGCTCGATGGCCTCGTCCTCTTTGGTCATGCGCCCAAGAGCCTTGCGGTACTCCATCGGGAAGACCTTGACGAAGAGAGGCAGGGAGTTCTTCCAATCCGCGAGGATGGCGGCGGCCTTGGCGCTGCCGGTGAAGCGGTGGTGCCGCTCGAGCAACGCCTTGAGCTCCGCGACGTCCTCCGAGGAGCAGACGGCCTCCAAGTCCACGGTGTCGAGGTTGCAGTAGTCGTCGAGCTTCTGCTTCTCGTCGTAGACATAGGCGATGCCGCCGCTCATGCCGGCGCCGAAATTGACGCCGACCGGGCCGAGGACCACGACGCGACCGCCGGTCATGTATTCGCAGCAATGGTCGCCGACACCCTCGGCGACGGTGATGGCGCCGCTGTTGCGGATGGCGAAACGCTCGCCGACCATGCCGTTGAGGTAGAGCTCGCCGGAAGTGGCGCCGTAGAGCAGCACGTTGCCGGCGATGGCGTTCTGGGAGGCGTCGAAATCAGACCCGGCCTCCGGGGTGACGATGATCCTGCCGCCGGAGAGGCCTTTGCCGACATAGTCGTTGGCCTCGCCCTGAAGCCGGAACGTGACGCCGTGGGCCAGGAAGGCCCCGAAGCTCTGGCCGGCCTGGCCGGAGAACTCGCAGACGACGCTGTCGTCCGGCAGCCCTTTGCCGCCGTACCTTACCGCCACGGCGTTGGAGAGCATCGTCCCGACGCTGCGGTTAGAATTGCGGAGCCGACGGACGATCTTGACCTTGGCGCCCTGCTCCAGGGCGGGGGCCGCCTCCTTGATGAGCTCATGGTCCAAAGCCGTCTCCAAGCCGTGCTCCTGGAAGCTGGTGCGCCGCACCGGCAGGCTGGGGTCGTCGGGCATGGCGAAGACTTTGGAGAAGTCGAGGTTCTTGGTCTTCCAGAAGTCGATGGCCTCGTTGACGTCGAGCAGGTCGGCGCGGCCCACGGCCTCGTCGAGGTGGCGGAAGCCCAGTTCGGCCAGACGCTCGCGGACGTCCTCGGCGATGAAGCGGAAGAAGTTGATGACATGTTCGGGCTTGCCCGTGAACTTCTTGCGCAACTCGGGGTCCTGGGTGGCGACGCCGACCGGACAGGTGTTGGAGTGGCATTTGCGCATCATGACGCAGCCGCAGACGACCAGCGCGGTGGTGGCGAAACCAAACTCCTCGGCGCCGAGCATGGCGCCGATGACCACGTCGCGGCCAGTCTTCATCTGGCCGTCGGCCTGGACGCGGATGCGGCTGCGGAGGTTGTTCTTCACCAAGGTCTGCTGCGTCTCGGCCAAACCGAGCTCCCAGGGGGAGCCGGCGTGCTTGACGGAGGTCAACGGGCTCGCGCCGGTGCCGCCGTCATGGCCGCTGATGAGCACCATGTCGGCATGGCCCTTGGCGACGCCGGCGGCGATGGTGCCGACGCCGACTTCGGAGACCAGCTTCACCGAGACCCTGGCCTTGGGGTTGGCGTTCTTGAGGTCGAAGATGAGCTGCGCCAAATCCTCGATGGAGTAGATGTCATGGTGCGGCGGCGGGGAGATCAAGGTGACTCCCGGAGTCGAATGCCGCACCTTGGCGATGATCGCGTCGACCTTGTGGCCGGGGAGCTGGCCGCCCTCGCCGGGCTTGGCGCCCTGGGCGATCTTGATCTGCAGCTCCTTGGCGTTGGAGAGGTACTCGATGGTCACGCCGAAGCGGCCGCTGGCCACCTGCTTGATGGCGCTGCACAGGCTGTCGCCGTTGGCCAGGGGCTTGAAGCGGACGGGGTCCTCGCCGCCCTCACCGCTGTTGCTCATGCCGCCAATGCGGTTCATGGCGATGGCGAGGGTCTCGTGGGCCTCCTTGCTGATCGAACCGAAAGACATGGCGCCAGTGACGAAGCGCTTCATGATGTCGGTGGCGGGCTCGACCTCGTCGAGGGGCACGGGGGCGCGCTTCTTGAATTTGAAGAGGCCGCGGAGAGTGCAGAGATTCCGCTCCTGGTTGTTGATCAAAGCGGCGTACTCGCGATAGAGCTTCGGGTCGTTCTCGCGGCAGGCCCGCTGCAAACGCGGCAGGCTCTCCGGAGTCCAGAGGTGCTTCTCGCCGTTGGCGCGGTACTGATAGAGGCCGCCGTCGTCGAGCAACGAATGGGGATCGACGCAGGCGATGGCCTTGGCGTAGCGGGCGTTGGCCTCGCGGGCGATCTCGGGGAAACCGATGCCGCCGATTTTGGAGGACGTCCCGGCGAAGAACTCGTCGACCAACGAGACGTCGAGGCCGATGGCCTCGAAGACCTGGGCGCCGCGGTAGCTGCGCAACGTGGAGATGCCCATCTTGGACATGACCTTGAGGATGCCCTTGCAGATGGACTTGATGTAGTTGCCGATGGCCTCGCCGGGGCTGATGGGCTTGGTGGTCATGCCGGTCTTAACCAAATGGGCGACCGACTCCAACGCCAGATAGGGGTTGACGGCGGTGGCGCCATAGCCGAAGATCAAGGCGAAATGCATCACCTCGCGGGCCTCGCCAGTCTCCAAGACCAGCCCGGCGCTGGTACGCAGCCCCTGGCGGGTGAGGTACTGGTTGACGGCGGACACCGCCAACAGCGAGGGGATGGGGGCCAGACCGGGGGCCAAGCCGCGGTCGCTCAGGACGATGACCGACTTGTGGTCGACGGAAATGGCGTGCGCGGCGGCTTGGCAAAGCGCCTCGACAGCCTGGCGCAACGCGGCGCCGTCCCCGCCGACGGGGAAGGCGGCCTTGAGCGTGGCCGACTGGAAGTCGGGGTTCTTGGAGCTACGGAGCCGCTCAAGCTCGTCGTCGGTGAGGACCGGGTAGCGCAGCTTGACCAGCCGGGCGTGCTGCGGCGTCTCGTCGAGGACGTCCTGGGTGTTGCCGATGAAGGTGGTCAGGCTCATGACCAGCTCCTCGCGGATCGGGTCGATGGGCGGATTGGTGACCTGGGCGAAGAGCTGCTTGAAGTAATTGAAGAGCAGCTGGGGCTTCTCGGAGAGGACGGCCAGCGCGGCGTCGTTGCCCATGGAGCCGTTCGGCTCGTGGCCGGTCTCGAGCATCGGCCCGATGATGATGTTCAAGTCCTCGCGGGTGTAGCCGAAGAGGAATTGGCGGCGGCGGATGGTTTCCTCGTCCACCTGGGGCGGGGAGACCATCTCGAAGAGGCCGTTCAACGTGATCTTGTTCTCCTCGACCCAACGGCGGTAGGGCTTGCGGCGGGCGACGACGTTCTTGATCTCGTGGTTGAAAATGACGCGGTTGGCGTCGAGGTCCACGAAGAGCATCTGCCCCGGACCGAGGCGGCCGCGGGTCTTGACGTTCTCCGGGGGGATGTCCAGCACGCCGGTCTCCGAGGCGAAGACCATGAAGCCGTCCTTGGTGATGGTGTAGCGCGCCGGGCGGAGGCCGTTGCGGTCAAGCATCGCCCCGACGCAGCGGCCGTCGGAGAAAGCGACGGCGGCAGGCCCGTCCCAAGGCTCCATGAAGGCGGCGTGGTACTCGAAGAACCCCTTCAAGTCCTGGCCGATATGGTATTTCTCGCCCCAGGCCTCGGGGATGAGCATCATCATGGACTGGGGGAGGTCGCGGCCGCAGTTGACCAGCAGCTCCAGGACGTTGTCGAGGCAAGCGGAGTCGCTGCCGTTCTCCTGGATGACGGGGAGGAGCTTCTTGAAGTCCTCGCCGAAGAGATCCGAGCGCATCGCCTTCTCTTTGGCGCGCATCTGGGCCTGGTTGCCGCGGAGGGTGTTGATCTCGCCGTTGTGGGCGAGGAAACGGAACGGCTGGGCCAAAGGCCAAGTCGGGAACGTGTTGGTGCTGTAGCGCTGGTGGACCAGGGCCAACGCGCTTTTCACGCTGGGGTCGCCGAGGTCGGCGTAGAAGCCCTTGATCTGTTGCGCCAGCAAGAGGCCCTTGTAAACGATGACGCGGGCGGACATGCTGACCACGTAAAAGCTGTCGGCGGCGCCGTCGATGGCCTCGGCGGCGTTTTCCACCTGACGGCGGACGAGGTAGAGTTTACGCTCAAAAGCGTCAAGGTCGGCGAGCTTCTCGCCCATGCCGACAAAAACCTGTTTGATCGCGGGACAGGAGGCGGCGGAGTCCTTGCCGAGCACGCGCTTGTCGACCGGCACGTCGCGCCAGCCCAGCAGCGTGAGCTTCTCCTGCTCGACGAGCCGCTCGACCAAGGCGACGCACTTCTTCTGGACGCGTTTGTCCTCGGGCAGGAAGAGCATCCCCACGCCATACTCGCCGGCCGGGGGCAAAGTGAAGCCCAGGGAGCCGCTGGCTTTACGGAAAAACTCGTCCGGCAACTGGAACAGGATGCCCGCCCCGTCGCCAGTGTTGTTGTCTCCGCCCACCGCGCCGCGGTGCAACAGGTTGTAAAGGACCTTTATCCCATTCTCGACAATCTCGTGGGACTTCTGCCCGTTGATGTTGACAACGAAGCCGACGCCACAGGAGTCATGCTCGTAGGTGGAATCGTACAAACCGTGATTTTGAGGTAAAAACCTACCTTTTCTTTCCATCTTCGCTTTTCATCGTTTAAGAGTCCAAAAAAAGCGCACATTCATCCAACCTTCCCGAGAACGGCGGCGATCTCGTCTTGAATGTTACCGGTCTGACTATAGACGATGGTCTTCGCCAATTCAACCGCGACTATCGCTTTTTTGTATTCCGCGGGCAGAAGATCGAGAGTCTTGTCGTCGACGCGGCGGAGAACGCCGGGCAAATGCCGCTTGATGATGTCGGGACGGACCAGCTCGGGATGGGAGTCGAGGAACGCGCTGATCTCCTCGTTTTTGCCGTTGACTTGGCGGCTGAGACGCTCGGTGAGCTCGGTGAGCATGCCCTCGCCACGGCGGAAACGGGAGAAGAGCCACTCGGCCTCCTGGCGGGCGCTGGCCCCCAGGATCTCGAAAATGCCCTTGACCAACTCGGCGCGCTGGCGGAGGAACTCGGCGGGGCCGAGCAACAGCCCGCCGATGATCTCATAGGAGGAGGTCATCACCCCGCATTTGTTGGCGGAGGCGTCCTTGATGATCCAGACGCCCTTCTCCTGGAGAATGTCCCGCGCCCCGGGGGTGATGAAGGAGTTCGCCCCCTCGACGATGGCCTTGGAGGACGGCGCGCCGCCGCAAGCGTAGAGCTCGGCGTTGGAGACGTCGATGGTGCCGGGGCGGCCGCCGCAGGGGATGAAGACGTCGGCGTAGTTGACCATGAGGTTGCCCTGGAAGAGCCCCATGAACTCGTCGCGGACGACCAACGCCTCGTGGAGCTTGCCGCCGTGGCGGCGGACCAGCCGGTGCTTCTCGACGCCGTTGTCGGAGACGGGCTCGCCGAAGACGATGTAGGCGCCCTCGCCGCGGAGCTTCTCCGGGGAGAAGGCCGCGAGGTCGCGGACGAGGGTCAAGCGGGCGAGCTCCGCGGGGTCGAGCCCCTCGGGGTCGAACGCCGCCGCGGGACCGTCGGTGACGGCCACCACCCGCAACGCCGGATAGCGGGGCTTGCCGTCGGCGTCCTTGGCCAACAGCAGCTTGAACTCGTTGCCGGCGACGTCGCCCAGCGGCCCGCCGGCGAGCTTGACCGAGAAGGCGTCCTTGGCCGGGTCGACGCCAAGCTCGGCGAGCGTCTTGAGCAAGTACTGGTGGACGCCGTAGGAGGTGACGCCGTGCTCCTTGTGGTTGATGCCGCAGTCGGGCTTGCCGGACATGAAGCCGGTGCCCAGGACATAGCCCACCCGCTCGGCGCGGGAACTAATCCAGCTGAGCATCAGATCGAACATGTTCTCGTCCGGGCCGAGCTCGATGATCTCCTGCTCGCCCAAGGCGTCGACGACCCGCGCGTCGCGGAGCTCGCCCTTGGCGTCGCAGGTGATCAGGTCGAGGAAGGCGCAGCAGATGGAACGCTGCGACTCGTGGAGGAAAGCCTCGCGCTGGCGGCGGGCGACGTTGAGCAGCGTCACCAGCTTGGAGCCGCCCTCGTAGATGTCCTTGTTCTTGAGGTGCTGGGTGTGGGCCAGGACGTAGACCTCGCGGAACAGCTCGTCTTTGGCGAACTCGTAGCCGTCCATCTTCTCGAGCTCATGGCCCTTGACGTTGGGGATGACGGTGCGCCAGCCGCCGCGGGCGATCTTGGCGAAGCGGACGTGGAAGCCGACGCGGCCCTCGCCGAAGAAATAGAAGACGCCATAGGGGCGGTCGGCCGGGAAGGCCTTGGCGTAGTTTTTGGACAAGCCCTCGTAGAACCGCATGAAAGCCGGGTCGAGCCGGAACGCGAGCGAAGTCTTCTGGGGGATGAAGAAATTGGTCTTGCGGATGTTGGCGACGAAGCTGAGCAACGCGTGGAGGACGGTCTTGACCTGCTCGTCCCGCTCGCGCATGCCGGTGTTGATCGCCTGGACACGCTTGGCGACGGCGGCCTCGACGACGGCGGCCTTGCGCCCGGCCGGGTCGAAGCGCTGCTTGAAGCAGTCGAGGGCGGCGCGGGCCAGCGGCTCGTGCAACGCCAGCCAGCGGGTGATGTCCAGCTCGTGGTAGGCGTCGCGGTTGACGAAGGAGAGCTGGGAGTGGATGAACCCGGCGGCGGCGCGGATGAAGTTGGCGTCCGCCAGCGACCAGCCCTTGGCCTCGACCAGCTCCCGGTGGGCGAGGTCGTCCATCGGGACCCAGTTGATATGGGAGAGGTCCCAAAGCAGATTCTGGACGCGTTTGGAGCCAACCGGGGGCAGCCCGGCCTGGTCGGCGCCGAGGTACACGGTGTTGACCGTCACCGGCATGCGCCCGAAGTCGTGGTCGTCCTTCTTCAAAGTCAACTCGCGGTAATAGGCGCGCTGGATGTGGAAGCCATGCCGCCACAAGGTGTCGACCATGTTGAAATGGAGGTTGCGCCCGCCCAGGTTGGCGCGGCTGAAGGTGAGCCGCAACTCGTGCTTGCCGGCCTTCTCCACCGAGGCGTCGACCCAGTCCTTGTCCTGGATGTCGAGGGCGCAGGCCAAGCGCTCGACCAGGCGGTCGAGCGTCAAGTCCTTGACGGCGTGCCAGTTGATGCGCCCGTAAAGTTCGCCGACCACCGCCTCGGGGGCCTTGTGCGCCCGCTTGAAGGCGGCCAAGACCTCCTTCTTGGAGAAAGTCGGCTCGGGGTTGGCCAGCGGAGCGTCCGTGGCGGTAGTGTAGAACTCGATCACCAACGTGTGGGGCACCCCGTCGACGACCAGCTTCTGCTTGGATTCGTGGATGACCGCCCCGGAGACGTTGTAGTCACGCAACAACCGCGCCGTCCCGGCCACGGGGGAACCAGCGTTACGGAGGTGGACAAGGATGATCTTGTTGCCCTTGATGATCTGCTCGACCCCCGCGTTGGAGTCGAGGTTGAACAGCAACGGCAGTATTTCCTGGATCTCGGACGGGGTGAAGGTCTGGAAGAAGTAGTCCGGCATGATCTCGCAGAGCAGGTCGTACCAGTACTTGAGCTTCTCCGTGTGCTTCGCCACGATGCCGTCCAGAACCAACTTCGACTTGTCCATTGTCGCAATCCCTCCGTTATTAAAACGCTACCCCCCCAGCCACGGGGAATGTCAAACGCTCACAACGCCGCCAAGTCAGGCTTCCTGGCGGCCAAAGTCTCGTCCAAACGCCCCACCGGGGTGGTCAACGGCCGGGCGTGGAACTGTCCGGGGTCGCTCTCCACCAACGCCGCGATCTCCAACATCGAGGCGATGAAGGCGTCGAGCGTCTCCTTGCTCTCGGTCTCGGTCGGCTCGACCATCAGCGCCTCGGCGACGATCAAGGGGAAATACATGGTCGGCGGATGGTAGCCGCGGTCGATCAGCGCCTTGGAGATGTCCAAGGCGTGGACCCCTTTGGCCGCCTGGCGGCTGGCGGAGAACACGCACTCGTGCATGCAAAGGCGGCCATAAGGCACCTCGTAAACCTCCTGCAGCCGGGCGCGGACGTAGTTGGCGCTGAGCACGGCGTTCTCGGAGACACGACGGAGGCCGTCGGCCCCCAAGGTCAGGAAATAGGCGAAAGCCTTCAGGATCACCCCGAAGTTGCCGTAGAAGGGCGCCACGTAGCCGATGCTCCGCTCGTGGTTGTAATCCAGCGAGTAGGTGCCGTCGGCGCGCTTGCTCACCCGCGACACCGGCAGGAAGTCGACCAGGGCCTCCTGGACGCCCACCGGGCCGGAGCCTGGTCCGCCGCCGCCGTGCGGGGTGGCGAAGGTCTTGTGCAAATTGACGTGCATCACGTCGAAGCCCAGGTCGCCCGGACGCACCCGGCCGACGATGGCGTTGAGGTTGGCGCCGTCGCAATAGTTAAGCCCCCCGGCGGCGTGGACGAGCCGGCAGACCTCGCGGACGTTCGGGTCGAAAAGCCCGAGGGTGCTGGGACAGGTGAGCATGATCCCGGCGACCTCGGGCCCCAACGCGGCCTTGAGGGCGTCCAGGTCGACGTTGCCGTCGTGGTCGGTGGGTATCTCCTTGGTGACGAAGCCGGCGACGGCGGCGCTGGCGGGATTGGTCCCGTGGGCGCTGTCGGGGATGAGCATGACCTTGCGGGCGGTCTCGCCGCGCGCCTTGAAGTAGGCGGCGACAAGCATGACCCCGGTGAGCTCGCCATGCGCCCCGGCCAGAGGCTGCATCGTGAACTGGCTGAAGCCCAGGAGCTCGCTGAGCATGCGCTCGGTCTCGTGGATCACCGCCAAGGCCCCCTGGGTCAGGGCGCCGCCGTTGCGCAACTGCGGCAGAAGAGGATGCAGCTCGGCGAAGCCGCCCAACGCCGCGACCCGCTCGTGGAACTTGGGGTTGTACTTCATGGTGCACGAGCCCAACGGGTAGAAACAGGTGTCCAAACCGATGTTGCGGCGGCTCAGGGCGTTGAAATGCCTGATGGCGTCCTGCTCGGTGACCTCGGGCAAGCCCGTGGGTTTCTGGCGCCGCAACGCCTCCGGGATGGCCGAGCCTTCCGGGACGTCGCGCCGCGGCAACGTGGACCCGCGCCTGCCCGGCCTGCTTTTCTCGAATATTAGTTCCATAGCACTGCCTCCATGGCGGTGGCCAGACCTTTGATCTCCTCGCGGGAACGCTTCTCGGTGACGGCCACCAGGAGCTGGTCCTTGCGGTTGTGGTAGTAGCGCCCCAGGGGGAACCCGGCGGCGTAGCCCTTCTCGACCATCTTGCCCGCCACGTCGGAGGCGTCGCAGGGCAGACGGAGCACGAACTCGTTGAAGAACGGCATGGAGCCCACCGGCTCGACCCCGTCGATCTGGCAAAGCAACTCGCGGGCGTAGACGGCCTTCGAGGCGCAGAGCCGCGCCGCCTCCTCCAACCCCGCCTGTCCCAGACAGCTCATGTAGACCAGCGCGGAGAGGGCGCAGAGGTTCTCGTTGGAACAGATGTTGGACATCGCCGCGGCGCGGCGGATGTGCTGCTCCCGCGCCTGCAAGGTGAGGACGAAGCCGGAACGTCCGTCGTGGTCGACGGTGCGCCCGACCAGGCGCCCGGGCATTTTGCGCATGTGGGCCTCACGGGTGGCCATGATCCCGAGGTAGGGGCCGCCGAAGCTCAACGGGATGCCGAGGCACTGGCCCTCGCCGGTGACGATGTCGAAACCCATCTCGCCGGGAGGCTTGACCGCGGCCAAAGCCAGCGGATAGGTGGAGCAGACCGCCAGCGCCTTCTTGGCGTGCGCCTTCTCCACCACGTCCGTCCAGTCCTCCAGCGCGCCGAAGACGTTGGGGTATTGCACCAGCACGCAGGCGGTGTCGGCGTCGACGGCCGCCACCAAAGCGTCCTGAGCGGAGTCGGTCTCGCCCGGCGCCACGACCACCAGCTCGACATCGAGGTTGTGGCTGTAGCAACGGACCATCTCGCGGAAGATCGGGGACACCGCCCCGGAGATGACCGCCTTGCGCTTACGGGTGATCCTGACCGCCATCATCATCGCCTCGAACAAGGCGGTGCCGCCGTCGTAGAGCGAGGCGTTGGCCACCGGCATCGCCAGCAAACGGCAGATCGACGACTGGTACTCGTAGATCGCTTGCAGGGTGCCTTGGGAGGCCTCGGGCTGATAGGGGGTGTAGGCGGTGTAGAACTCAGAACGTCCGGTGATCTCGCCGACCGCGGCCGGGATGATGTGGTCGTAATAGCCGCCGCCCAGGAAGTTGACCAGGCCGGAGGCGTTCCGCGCCGCCAGGTCTTTGAGGTGGGTGAAAACCTCGTGCTCGGAGCGCCCGCCCGGCAGGGACCGGAACTGCGGAGGAGGCTCGGCGACGCCCGCCTTCCGCCACATCTCGTCGAAATCGCGGCAGCCGATGGCCGCGAGCATCGCGGCGCGGTCGCTGTCGGTGTTGGCTATGTAAGGCACGTCGCCCTCCGGGTTATAGGCTCTTGAGATAGGCGGCGTACTGCTCGGCGTCCATCAGCCCGTCGAGCTCCGCGGCGTCGACTTCGGAGAGCTTGCAGATCCACCCTTCGGCCTCGGCGGCCTCGTTGACCAGCGCGGGATTGGACTCCAGTTCCGAGTTCACGGCGCTGACCACCCCGCCCACCGGGGCGTAGATGTCCGACGCCGCCTTCACCGACTCCACCACGCTGAGGACGTCGCCAAGCGTGAAGGCGTCCCCCTCCGGAGGCAGCTCCACGTAGGTGATGTCGCCCAATTCGCTGGCGGCGAACTCGGTGATCCCCACGACCGCGACGGCGCCGTCGAGCTCGACCCATTCATGTTTCTCAGTGTATCGTTTCATGTCCTGTCTCCTTTTGATATGTTATAACTTGCTTCCGTTCACAACTTGATCCGCGCCGTGCCGCCCGGATGGAACGGCAAGGACGTCACCACGCCCTCCAACGCCGCCCGCCCGGCGTCGACCAACACCTTGTCCCCCAGCTCCAACGCCGCGGCGGCGTCGACATAGGCCATGGCCACCGCCCGGTCGAGCGAGGGGGCGAAGGCCCCGGAGGTCACTTTACCAATGACCACCTTGTCCGTGGACAGCACCGGAAAGTCGGCCCTGGCGCTGCGCCGCCCGTCGAGGGCGATCCCCACGAGCCGCTTGGCCGGAGCCCTGGCCGCCAGGGCTTGGCCGCCGGCGAAGGCCCGGCCGGAGCCCAGCTTCAACAACGGGCCGAACCCCGCCTCGATCGGCGTGGTGGCGGGGTTGAGCTCGTGCCCGTAGAGCGGGTAGCCCATCTCCAAACGCAAGGTGTCCCTGGCTCCGAGCCCCACGGGCTTGACCTCGCCATGGGCGAGCAACAAATCCCACAAGTCGCCCACCCTCGCGGCGTCGACATAGAGCTCGAAGCCCAACTCGCCGGTGTAACCGGTACGGCTCAGCAGCATCGGGATACCGGCGAGCTCCGTTTTGATCCATTTGTAGTAGCCCGGCAGCTTGGCGGACGGCAATCCGAGCGTGGCGAGCACGGAGGCGCTCCGCGGCCCCTGCAGGTCAAGCTTGCCGGTGGCGTCGGACTCGTCGGCGAAGGAAACCCCGGCGGGCAACAACGCCGCGATCCGGCGGGCGTCGCCCAGGCGGGTGCCGGCGTTGACCACGATGTAGAACTCCTCGTCGCCCAAGCGGTAGACGACCAAGTCGTCCAACACCCCGCCGTCGTCCGCCAACAGGAAGTTGTAGCGGCAGGAGCCGACCGCCTGGTCGGCAACGGCCCGGGCGAGAACGCCGTCGAGCGCCTTGGCCGCCCCCGGGCCCTCGACCCGGAACTCGCCCATGTGGCAAATGTCGAACAGCGAGGCGGCCTCGCGGGTGTGGCGGTGCTCGGCCAAAATGCCTTCGGCATATTGCACCGGCATCTCCCAGCCCCCGAAAGGAACCATCTTGGCTCCCAGGGCGCAATGCCGGCCATAAAGCGGGGTGCGCAAATCTTCGCTCATCAAAGTCCAGCCTTTCGATAAGTTAAGCCCTAGCGGGCGACGAAAGCCATAATATAGCCGGGGCGGCGAGAAAAGCAACGCCCCGCCCGCCTTCAAGATTGAATCGGTTCAAGTGGAAAAGTCTAAAAAAACCGCTCCCGGATGTGCCAGGAGCGGTGGCCAATCAGGTCAGAGTGTCTTGGGGTCGGGCATGCCATTGGCGCCCATCTTGACCCCCATACCAGCCCGGGCGGGCTCGGAACGGGGCTCAAGCACATAGTTCTTGCCCTCGATGTTGTCGTAAAACCAAGTGACGACCGGAGCCTCAGGCAAGGGCAGGACGAACTTGGGCTCCTCCTGCAACGTCTTCCCCTTGAGTTTGAGGGAGAGGTAGGCCTCCAGCCCCTTCAATGACTTAACCTCCTGCTTCTTGTCCTTGCCGGTGACGAAGGTGACCATGGAGCCACGGGCGTAGATGAGGCAATTCTTCAACTCCAGGTTGATCAGCTCGCTGCCCGGAGCGGCGACGGCGCCTTTGGCGGCGGGCGGGGTCAAATTGGAGCTCGACAGCCAGTCGCCGTTGCTGTAGACCAAACAGTCCTCCATCTCCACCGTGCCCTTTTTCTCCATCTTCCCGAAAGAGGTGCAGGTGGAGAAGTATTCGATGGCGCCGTGGCCGCCGTAACCGGCGCGACCTTCATAAGTGCCACCTTTGGCGATGTGGATAATACTGACGTTCTTGAGGGAGACGTCGGCGTTGTTGGGATAGATGCTGACCATGTTCAGGGCGCAGTTGAACACGTTCGACTTGACCTTGCCGACGTCGCCCCAAAGCACCAAGGTGCCGATGCGGGAGTCTATCACGGTCAAACCCCGGCCCTCAAGCTCCATGAGCTTGATGTTCCGCACGACGCAGCCCTTGCCGTGCAGCACCAAATGCGCCGCGACCATGCCGGCGCTGCCGTCGCCCTCGATCACCAAATTGTCCTTGGTGCTCTCGGTGATGTCCATGACGTTGTAGTTGCCGGGCACGATCTGGATGATGCTGCCGCTGTTGCAGGTCTCCAACACCTGCTTCAACGGCTCGGTGTCCTTCACCGTGCCGTCCACGCTGCACCTGAAAATCTTGCCCTTCTTGTCGCGGGCGCGCTTGACGACGCTTTCCACGCCCTGAGCGGGCAAATCCAACGGCACGAGGTAGAAAAGCGCCGCCGCCAACACCAGAAAATTGAACTTCCTCATAATCTCAACCACCTTTCAGCAGGATGTTATATGTCCACGCTCACATTATGCTCAGGCCGAGATCCTCGTCCTTGGCCTTCTCCTTGACCTTGTCCTTGCCGGAAAGGCTCATCTTGTAAGTCGGCAAGTAGCGGTAGAAGACCTCGAGCGTCAGGCAACAGTAGACGGTGGAGAAGATGTTCAAGTCCTTCTCGTCCTTGTAGTCCGTGATCTTGGTCCATTCGGCGGCGGTGTTCGCGGGGAGCGCCTGCCCGTATTTCTGGGCGGGGGTGGACCAATGGCCGTCGTCCTCCTGCTCCTTGACCATGGCGCGGGAGAACTCCTTGACCCACTTCTTCCAGAGGTAGCCCTTGCCCTTGGTGAGCTGGAAAGCGACCTGGGTCTGGTAGTACCAGACGAAAACGGCGTTGGTGAAGGCCTTCGGGTAGCGCTTCATGACCTCCGGGTTCTGCCGCCAGGAGCAGGTCTCGAACATGAACTTGTTCTCCTTCCCGGTGAGGAACTTCTCGCCCTCCTTGGACTCCTTGCCGCCGCCCTCGCCCATGAACCCGAGGCTGAGGTCGAGCATGCAGATGGTGCCGAAATCGGCGTTCTTCCCGAAAGCGTCGGGACGCTGGCCGATGTACTTGAGACCGCGGATGGTCTCGATCATGCACTTCTCAAGGTTCTCGGCGTCGCAGCCCGCGGCGTAGGCGGCCTTCATGGCCTGGGCGTTCCAGGCGGTGTAGGCGGTGTCGCAGTGGTAGGTGTATTTGTCGGGGTTGCTCCCCATCGGCGGGAACGCGCCGGTGAACTCGTCGCGCTTCGGCCAGATCACCCAGTTGGTGTAACCGGGCCAGTATGCCCCGTGCTTGTTGTGCCCCTTGATGACCGGCTCTAGCGTCAGGTTCAAGGCTTCCTTGATCTTCGGCATCTTGGTCAACCCGTAGGCCTCAGCCAAGGCGTAGACCACCACCGGATGGGTGTAGGTGTAGCCGGCGTCGGGGATGGCGTGGTTCTTATACTGGGCGACCACCTTCATCAGCACCCCGATGGCCTTGATGATCGTGGGGCCGTACTTCTCGGAGAGCGGGGTCTCGCCATGGCCGAGGAAGGCCAGCAGCGCCAAAGCGGTGTACTGGGTCTGGTTGCCTTTGAACACGCCCCAGGTGCCATCCTCGTTCTGGTTCTTGGCCAGCCACTCCAGGGCTTTGACCACGGAGGCCTCGGTCTCGCGGCTGCCGCCGTATTTCTTGATGGCGCTGGCGCGGGCCTTGCCGCCGGCGCGGGCGCTGAACAGCTTGGGCATCTTGAGCATCGACTTGGTCGGCTTGATCGCCGAGATCTCCGGGAGGTCGACCACCACGTCCGGGGTGTCGGACCCGACGTCGGCGACCTCGACGCTCACCCGCTCGGTCGGCTGGGCGCTGGTGGTCGTGGTCGGACGCTCGATCTCCACCTCCACGTCCACCTCAAGCTGCTCCTCCACCGGCGGAGGCTCGGGCGGCGGCTCGAAGTCCTTGATCTCCATGTCCTGCGCCGTCATCTCGACGTCCTTGGCCTCTTTCGTGATCTTGGTGGTCACCATCGTGGCGAGCAAGACAATAAGCACCGCATGCACGGCGAAAGAGATGAGCGGGCCGACCAAATGCTTCTTGACGTCCTCGAAGGAGATTTTCTGCGACGCCATCATCCGGTCGAACTCGCTGTCGATCTCCTGGACTTGCTCCTGGTTCAGCTCGATATGCTCCTCGTGCGCATGGTGCGCCCCCGTGTGCGCGGCATGACGCCCGGTGCTCGCGCCGCTTCCATCGCCATGCGGCTCCTCCAGATTCTCCTGCTCCTCTTTGCTCATGATGGCTTTCCCGGATTTATGTTGCTATCGTCATGCGTAATATTTCTCAAGCGCAAACGGCGGGCCCGGCGTGAAAACGAGCCTTCCTTTAGATATTTTAGCACATTTGTTAGTTTTGGCAACGCCCTGGCGCGGAAAAAACGCGGTTTTTCCCGCCCGCCCTCACTTTCCCGCCTTGGAGCAAGCCAGGGCGTCGCGGTAGAATTCCAACCGGGCGGCCAGCCGGGGAGCGTCGGACGCCGCGGCCAGGCCGACGGCCTCCTCCTGGGCGGCCACCGCCCCCGCCAGGTCGCCGGCGGCGGCGCGGGCCTTGGCCAACGTGGCGGCGCAACGCCCGCGCAGCGCCGCGTCCTTACCGCGGCGCGCCTGCTCCATCGCCGCCGTGGCCATCGCCAGCAAACGGCCCGCCGACCAGAGCTCCGCCGGGCATTCGTCCAAAGTCCGCGAGGCGAAAAACTCCAGCGACTCCGGATCGGAGGCGAAACGCCCGGCCAGCCACGCGGCGAAAGCCACCATCCGCGCCCGCCCGTCCTTAGTCACGTCCTGGGACAGGTAGTCCAGCTTGCCGTAGCATACCGAGACCAGCAACAGCCGGTTCTTGTCCGCCGCCGCCACCGCCGCGTCCAAGAACGGCAGGGCGTCCAAAGACCGCCCCTCGCGCAGGCAACCGGCGACCACCGCGTCCAGGGCGATGCGGTCGGTGGGGTCGACCTCCAAAACCTTCCTGGCCTCCGCCGCCTCCTTGGCCATGTCCATGTACTGCGCCGCGGTCTTCATCTCCTCCCGCAGCCGCTCGATCTTGAGCTGCTTGCCCTCGTCGTAAGTCCCCGCCACCACGTTCGCCAGCACCCGGTTGAGCTCCACGGGGTCGCCCTTCCAGGCCACCACCTGGTCGCGGCCGACCACGAAGGCCACCGGCACCCCGGTGTCCTTGCCCATGTAGCTCTTGAAGGTCCGGTCCTGCTCGTCGGCCCCCACGTGGAAAACGATGGCCGGGTCGGACGCCACGAAGGCCTCCACCTTCTTGGGCTCCTCCTTGCTCACGGCGACGATCTTGACGTTGGCGGACGCGAAGGACTGCCCCAGCCGCGCCAAATAACGCAAAGTCATGGGCGAGGCCGGGCTCCAAGTCGCCCAGAACACCACCACGAAAACGCTCCGCTCCGCCGCCGGCTTCTTGTCCGCCACGCCCCGGATGGCCACCGAGCCGCCCTTCACCCATTTCGCGGCCTCGAACTCCGACGCCTTGTCCCCGGGCACCAGGGCCAGGAGCGGCGTGACGAAGGAACACAGCAACAAAACACCCAGAAATCTTTTCATCCGCTGGCCTATCCAATTTGTTTGGCATAAACTATACGGCATGGCGCGGCGAATTGAAACCCCAGGAGCGAAAATGCCCGGCCCCATCCATCTTTTCAAGGACTACCTGACCAAGCGTTTCGGCCACGCGCTCCACCGCGTCCCGGTGGACTTCGGCTTCGGCTGCCCCCACGGCGGCTGCTCCTTCTGCGCAGAGAACGCGGGCCGGGCGAGGCAGCTCGCCCCCGGCCTGGACATCGAGGCGCAAGTCCGCGCCGGGACCGCCTTCGCCGAACGCCGCTACCACGCCGACGGCGCCTACATCGCCTATTTCCAAGCGTCCACCAGCACCAACGCCCCCGCCGCCCAACTGCGACAGAGCTTCGAACGGGCGCTCGGAGCCGCCAAATTCCAACTACTCATCGTCGCCACCCGTCCCGACTGCCTCCCCCCCGACACCCTCGACTACCTCGCCGAGCTCAACGGACGCTTGGAGACCTGGGTCGAGCTCGGCGTCCAAACCGCCAACGACCAGACCCTGGCCCGCATCAACCGCGGCCACGATTTCGCCTGCTCCGCCCGCGCCGTCGAGGCCCTGGCGCGGCGGGGGATCAAGACCGCCGCCCATGTCGTGCTCGGCCTCCCCGGCGAGACCGCCGCCGATTTCCGCCTCACCGCCGCCCGCCTGGCCGCCCTCCCCTTCTCCGCCGTCAAAATCCACAACCTGCTAATCCTCAAAAGCGCCCCCCTCGCCCAGGACCCGCCGCGGACGATGGACGAGCACGAATACGCCTGGGCCCTGGCCGACTTCCTCCGCCGCGTCCCCGCCGCCTGGCCCGTCATGCGCCTCAAGGCCGACGCCCCCCCGGAGGAGCTCCTCGCCCCCAAGTGGGCGCTGTGCAAAAGCCGCTTCAGCCATCTCTTTTTCAAACTCCTGCGCGACAACGCCTTCCAGCAGGGCGACCTGCTCGGCCAAACCGACGCGCCCCACCCTCGCCCCGCCCGACGTTGGCCGGAAATACTCCGCGCCCCAGCCAAGGTTCTGGAAGCTGGCGGCACGGAGCCCCACGCTCCCCCCGAGGGCGTCGAGCTCCAACGGCTCCCCGGCGACGCCCGGACCGCGGCGCGGGAACTCGAAGGACAGTTCGACGCCATCCTCCTGGACGCCCCCCCGCCAGAGCGCCGCCCGGAGCTCTGGACTTACGACTTCCTCCGACTCCTGACGAAGCGGCTAAAAATTTCGGGGGTGCTGCTAGCCAACACCGCCGCCCTCCCCGTCCGCGGAGCGTTGCTGCGGCTCGGCCTGCATGTCGGGGCGCTCCCCGGCGGCGCCACCCTCGCGGCCTTCGACGCCGCCAAGCTCCCCTCCCCGCTCCCGGAGAAGGAACGGCGCATCATCCTCGCCTCGACCTCCGGCGCGCCCTTCCGCGACCCGTCGCTGAACGACACGGCGGCGGGGATACTCCGGCGGCGCCAGGCGCTGCTGCGCCGCCTCCGCCACCATGGAGTCCCCAAACGCAGTGGATTTCCGCGCCCCCAGGCTCTATATTGAAGGTCGCAACGCAAAACAGGAAGGATTTATAAAAATGCGCATCCTCTCGGGCATTCAGCCCAGCGGCAAGCTCCATATCGGCAACTATTTCGGCATGATGAAACCGGCGGTGGAACTGCAGGACTCCGGCGAGGAGACCTATCTCTTCATCGCCGACTACCACACCCTCACCACCTCCCCCGACCCGAAGGCGCTCCGCGGCTTGATCCGCGAGGCGGCCGTCGACTTCATGGCGGTCGGGCTCGACCCGGCCAAGACCGTCTTCTTCCGCCAGTCCGACGTCCCGCAAGTCGCCGAGCTCTCCTGGATCTTGAGCTGCGTCACCCCCGTCGGGCTCCTGGAGCGCTGCCACAGCTACAAGGACAAGCTCGCCCGCGGCTTCAGCCCCAACAGCGGGCTCTTCACCTACCCGGTGCTCATGGCCGCCGACATCCTCATCTACGGCTCGGACGTGGTGCCGGTCGGCAAGGACCAGAAACAGCACGTGGAAGTCACCCGCGACATCGCGTTGCGCTTCAACAACCAGTACGGCGAGATTTTCAAAATCCCCGCCGAGCGCATCCGCGAGGAGGTGGCGGTGGTCCTGGGCCTCGACGGCCAGAAGATGTCCAAAAGCTACGGCAACACCATCGAGCTCTTCGGCCCGGAGAAGGAGACGCGCAAGAAGTTCATGCGCATCGTCACCGACTCCAAGGGCGTCGAGGACGCCAAGGAACCCGACACCTGCTCCATCTTCGCCTTGTACAAGCTCTTCGCCACGGCGGCGCAGCGCGAGGATTTGGCGGCGCGCTACCGCGCCGGCGGCCTGGCCTACGGCTACGCCAAACAGGAGCTCTACGAGCTGTTCATGGAGCAGTTCGCCCAGTTCCGCAAGCGCCGCGAGGAGATCCTCGCCGACCCTGGCTACGTCGACAAAGTCCTCCGCGAGGGCGGCGACAAGGCCCGCGCCAGCGCCGAGGCGATGATGGCCAAAGTCCGGCAAGCCGTCGGGTTGCGCTGAGCTAGACCATCTGGCTGATGGTTTTGCGGAAGCGGGCCAGCGAGATGGCGAAGAACGCCGCGCCGATCCCGGCCAGCGCGAGGAATTGCGGCCACACCACGCCGAGGCCCGCGCCGCGGAAGAGGATGGACTGGCCCACGGAGACGAAGTGCGTGGTCGGCGCGGCCAGCATCACCATTTGCACCAGTTCGGGCATGCTCTCCCGCGCCGTCAGGCCGCCTGAAAGCAGCTGCAAAGGCAGCAGGACCAGCACCGCGAGCATCCCGAACTGCGGCATCGAACGCGCCAGCGTCGCCATAAAAATGCCCAGCGTGGTCACGGCGAACACGTGCAACGCCGCCCCCGCCATGAACAGCGTCACCGAGCCCGCCACCGGCACGCGCAACACCACCTGCACCACGAACACCAGCGCCACGCCCGAAGCCAGCAGCACCACCAAGCCCATCGACCAGATTTTGGACAGCATGATCTCCGTCGGCGTGACCGGCATCACCAACAGGTGCTCGATGGTGCCGTGCTCGCGCTCGCGGATGAGCGCCGCCCCGGTCAGGATGATCGACAACATGGTGATGTTATTGATCAGCTCCATCAACGCCCCGAACCAGGAATGGTCCAAGTTGGGGTTGTAGCAGGCGCGCGACGCCAAGGCCACCGGCGCCGGAGCTCCGCCGCGGTGGTGCTGGACGAACTCGGTGACCTCGCCCAACGCCATTTGCTGGATGTAGCCGCTGCCGGTGAAGGCCTGGGTCATACGCGTGGCGTCGACGTTGAGCTGAAGCGCCGGCGACTTGCCAGCCAGCACGTCGCGCTGGAAATCCGGCGGGATGTCCAGCACGAAGGTGTAGGCGCCGGAGTCCATGCCCGGATCGAGGGCGGCCAGGGGGATCATCGCCGGGGGGTTGAAACGCGGCGGATAAAAGCAGGAGGCGAGGCGCGACGCCAGCGGCGAGCCGTCCTCGTCGACGATAGCGATGGGCGCGTTGTGCAAGGTGTCCGGCACCGCGGTGGCCGCGACGTAGATCGACACCGTGAAGGTGTAGGCGATCAACACGAGCATCGCCGGGTCGCGCGCCAAACTCCAGAGCTCCTTGACCCCGAGGCGGTAGATGTTGGCGCCATGCGGCATGTTCAGGCCTCCTGTTTCTTCAGTAAGGCGATGGACAACCCGAGGATCACCGGGACCGACAGCGCGAGCGGCCAGAACGAGGCGCGCAGGTTGGAGAAGCCCAACGCCTTGTTGAAGACGCCGCGGCTGATGTCCAGGAAGTGCGTGGCCGGGTAGATGTGGCCGATGAGCGCGCCGAAGCCTTCGAGCGAGGAGACCGGGTACAACATGCCGGCGAACTGGATGGCCGGGATCATGGTGCCGATCATCGTCACGAAGATCGCCGCTATCTGGCTGCGGGTGAAGGTGGAGGCGAAAAGCCCGAAACCGGTCGAGAAGATCACGAAAAGCAGCGCCCCCCCCGCCAGCGTCAGGAAGCTGCCCTTGACGGGCACGCCGAACACCGTGACGGCCAACAAGGCAAGCAGCCCGAAGTTGAACAACGCCAGCGCGATATAAGGCAGTTGCTTGCCCAACAGGAACTCGCCGCGGGTGACCGGGGTGACGTAGAGGTTGATGATCGAGCCCAGCTCTTTCTCGCGCACCACCGACAAGGCGGCCAACATCGCCGGGATCATCAGCAAGAGCAGCGGAATGACCGCCGGGACCATCGCGGGCAGACTCTTGACGTCGGGGTTGTAGCGGAAACGCGTCTCGACCGTGGCCGCCCCCGCGGTGTCCTGACCGAGCCGTCGCGCCGCCATGTCCAACAGCCAATTCTGATGCATGCCCTGCACATAGCCTTGAATCGTCTCGCCGCGCTGCGGCATGGAGCCGTCCACCCAGACGCCAAGCTCCGCCACCCTGCCGCGCTTGACGTCGCGGGCGAAGCCGGACGGGATCTCGAGGGCCAAAGCGAGCTCGCCGGAGCGCATGCGCCGGTCGAGTTCGCCGTAATCGGCGAGCGGCGGACGCTCCACGAAGTAGCGCGAGCCGGACAGATTCAACGTATAGTTCCGGCTCAACGTGGTCTGGTCGCGGTCAAGCGCGGCGAAGTTCAGATCCTCCACGTCCAGACTGATGCCATAGCCGAAGACGAACATCAAGATGGCCGTGCCCAGCAACGCCATGGTGGCGCGGACCGGGTCGTGCCGCAGCTCCAAGGTCTCGCGCAAACTGTAGCTCCAGGCGCGCCCGAGGCTGAAACGCCGTTCGCGCGGGGGGGCGGCCCCCGGCGGCGGGGACTCCTTCGCCTTCGCCGCCGGGGGTTCCGCGCCCGTGGCGTCGGCGTCTTTCAGATAGCTGATGAACGCCTCCTCCAGCGTGGCGACTTTCCGTTGTTCCACCAGCTCGGCCGGGACGCCGGTGACCAGTACGCGGCCGGCGTGCATCAGCGAGATGCGGTCGCAGCGGCCAGCCTCGTTCATGAAATGGGTGGAGATGAAAATGGTGACCTTATCGTCGCGCGACAGGTTTATCATCAATTGCCAGAGGTTGTCGCGCGCGATGGGATCCATGCCCGAGGTCGGCTCGTCCAGTATCAACAGCTCCGGTTTATGCAACATCGCTACCGCCAACGACAGGCGTTGACGAACACCCAGCGGCAAAGTGTCGGGCATGGCGTCGAGCACCTCGCCGAGGCCGAAATGCTCGGACATCTCAGCCACCCGCTCCGGGATGCCCGCCTCCGGCAAAGCGAAAAGACGCGCGTAAAGCGTCAGGTTCTGCCGCGCCGACAACTCCGAATAGAGGGAGAACGACTGCGACATGTAGCCCACGCGCCGCCGCGTGGAGATGTCCTTGGGGTCGACCTCGCGGCCGAACAGCGCCGCGCGCCCCTCGCTGGCCGCGAGCAGGCCGGTGAGCATCTTCATGGTGGTGGATTTGCCGCAGCCGTTGGAGCCGAGGAAGCCGAAGATCTCGCCGCGGCGGATGCGGAAACCGACGTGGTCGACGGCGACGAACGCGCCGAAACGCTTGGTGAGATCCGCGGCCTCGATGGCGACTTCGTCCCCGGCGGCGAGCGGCGGGATCGTCACGTCATGGTGGCCGCGGCGTTTCTCCTCCGGCATCAAGGCGATGAACGCCGCGTCCAACGTCTTGCAACTCGTGCGCTCGAGCAGCTCGGCCGGGGTACCGGTGGCCAGGACGCGGCCGGCGTCCATCGCCACCAGCCAGTCGAAGCGCTCGGCCTCGTCCATGTAGGCGGTGGAGATGACCACGCTCATGCCGGGGCGCTCGCCACGGATGCGCTTGATCAAATCCCAGAATTGGGAACGGGCCAACGGGTCGACACCGGTGGTCGGCTCGTCGAGGACCAGCAAATCAGGGTCGTGGATCAAGGCGCAGCAGAGGCCCAGCTTCTGTTTCATGCCGCCGGACAGCTTGCCGGCCGGGCGCGGCAGGAACTCTTGGAGGCCGGTGCTACGGGTCAACTCGTCGATGCGGCGGCGGCGCTCGGCGACGCCGTGGCCGAAGAGACGGCCGAAAAACTGCAAGTTCTCCTCCACCGACAAGGTCGGATAAAGGTTTTTGCCCAAGCCCTGCGGCATGTAGGCGATATGCGGGCACGCTTCCGCGCGGTGGCGGGAGCTGGCCATGTCGCCGCCCAAGGCCTCGACCCGCCCCTTCTGGATGACGCGGGCTCCGACGAGCAGCGACAGCAGACTAGACTTGCCCACGCCGTCCGGACCGATCATCCCGACCATGCGCCCGGCCGGGATGTCCAGCGTCACGCCGTCCAACGCCACGGTCTTGCCATAACGCAAGGCGACGTCGGCCAAACGGGCGACCGGCGCGGGGCCGGCCGACGCCGAGGTCATTCCGGCACCTTGACATCCAAGTTGGCAGGCCACTTGGCCTTGGGGTCGAGCTTGAGCCAGGCCACGCCCGGCAAGCCGGTCTTGACCCGCTTCATGTTTTTGAGCAAGAGCCCTTGGCCGATCTGCGCCTTGACGCGGAACATCAGCTTCTGCCGCTCGCTGGCGGTCTCCACGGTCTTGGGCGTGAACTGCGCGACGCTGGCGACGAAGGATATTTTCGCCGGGATGACGTACTCCGGCGCGGCGTCAAGGATGATGCGCGCGTCACCGCCCAACGCCACCTTGCCAGCCGCCGTCTCGGGCAGGAAGAAGGTCATGTAAACGTCGCTCAGATCGACCAGGTTGAGGACCTTGCCGCCCGGGGCCAGGACCTCGCCAGGCTGCGCGATGCGGTATTGCACCCGGCCGTCGCGGGGGGATCTGAGCTTGCTGTCCTGGATGTCGGCCTCGACGCTCGCCACGGTCGCCTCGGCCGCCGTGACGGCGGAATTGGATCCGGCGACCTCCGCCTGCGCGGCCTTGATCGCCGCCTGGGAGGCGGCGACCTGGGCCTCCGCCGTGGTGACCGCGGCCACCGCACTGCGAGCGTGGGCCCGGTCGTCGTCGAAGACCTGGAGCGAGACCACGCCCTTTTTGGACAGCGTCGCGGAACGCAGCAGTCGCCGCTTCGCGGCGTCGAGCTCGCTGTCGCGCTGCAGGACCATGGCCTTGGCGGCGGCCGTGTCGCTCTTGCGGGCGGAGACTTGCGCCTCGGCGCTGGCGACGGCGTTGACGGCCTGCCGGGACTGGGCGCGGGCCTCGTCGCGTTGGGCGTCGAGCACGTCGACCTGCATCTGCGCCAACGGCTGGCCCGCCTGCACGAAGTCGCCTTCGTTGACCATGATCTCCTCCACCCGTCCGGCGAGCTTGGTGGCGACGTCGATCTCAGTGGCCTCGATGCGCCCGTTGCCGCTGACGAAGCCAGCGCCCGGCCCGGATGGTTTCAAGGCAATCCAGACCAAAACCGCGGCCACGACGGCGACCACGGCGATGGCTAGGGAGATCACGGCCTTCTTCTTGAGCTGCGGAGTCATCATGCTGGAGCGCTTTCATTGGCGAGTGAGGAGGAAAAAGGAGGTGAGGGTTTTCAATCCCCGGCGCCTTGTCCCCCGCTTGATTCATTTCCCCTCGCTACAGCATAGCCACGGCGGAAGCTTTTATCAAGCCATGGGAGAACCTTTTCCCGCGGAAATGACATAACGCCAACACCATATGCGAAAAATCATGGCATGTTTCCTTTCCCCGTTGACACTTTTGCGGGAGGAAACGAGAGGAGTTTGCTGTCTTTCCGACGCGAAGCGTCCTTGGATTGCGGCGATTCTTCGCCGCCTGGGAACGGTCGTTGACATCTCCGAAGATGTTTCCGCGCAGGGGCTTGGTACGGAAACTACTACGGCTTCATGCTGGAGTGCGGCGTAAGGCGGCGAAGAATCGCCGCACTCCAAGGCGGCGCTGCCGCAAAGAAACTCCACGTCGAAACCGTCAACTACTTTTAGGCGTTTTTGAAGCATGCCGATTAAAGAAACGGGGACGAACGGAAACCTCCCCCGCGGCGCGGCCGCGGAGAATGTGCCCGAAGCGTCCCCACCTCCGACCGCTGGTCGGAGCGACAGCCTTACTTCTGGCCGAGGTGCTCGTCCAGGAAATAGTTCAAGGAGTTGGCGATGGCCTGCGCCAAACCGACCTTAGGCTCCCAGCCCAGATGCGTCTTGGCGTTCTTGATCGAGGGACGGCGGTGCACGACGTCCTGATAGCCGTTGCCGTAGTAGTCCATGGAGGAAACCTCCAGGATCTTGGGGGTGGCGGGGAACTCGGAACGGCGGGGATGCTTCTCGAAAGCCTCGACCATGACCTGGGCGAGCTCCCTGACGCTGGCCTCGTTGTCGGGGTTGCCGATGTTGAAGATCCGCCCCTTGGCGCACTGGTCCTTGTTCTCGATGACGCGGAAGAGCCCCTCGATGCCGTCGCTCAAGTCGGTGAAGCAGCGCTTCTGCTCGCCGCCGTCGACCAGGCGGATGGGGGTGCCCTCGACCAGGTTCAACGCGAACTGGGTCAAGACGCGGGAACTGCCGAGCCGGGCGGAGTCGAGGCTGTCGAGCTTCGGGCCGATCCAGTTGAAGGGGCGGAACAAGGTGAAGTTCAGGTTCTTCTCCATGCCGTAGGCCCAGATGACGCGGTCGAGCAACTGCTTGGAGCAGGAGTAGATCCAGCGGATCTTGTTGATCGGGCCGGTGACCAGCGGGGAGCTCTCCTCGTTGAAAAAGTCGTCCTCGCACATGCCGTAGACCTCGGAGGTGGAGGGGAAGATCAACCGCTTGTTGTATTTGACGCAGTAACGGATGACGCGGAGGTTCTCCTCGAAGTCGAGCTCGAAGACGCGCAACGGCTCCTTGACGTAGGAGGCGGGGGTGGCGATGGCCACCAGCGGCAACACGACGTCGCACTTGCGCACATGGTACTCGATCCAGTCGCGCTGGATGGAGATGTCGCCCTCGCAGAAATTGAAATTCTCGTGGTCGCGGCATTTACCGAGCTTGTCGTCGGCGAGGTCCATGCCGTAGACCTCGTAGTTGCCCGCGGCGAGGAGCCGCTCGGTGAGGGCGTTGCCGATGAAACCGTTGACGCCGAGGATCAAGACCTTGGTGGCGGGCCTGGCCTTGGTGGAGCCGAGCTTGCCGCCGAGGCGGCAGTCGGGCATCAGGCCCATCTCGGCGGCGGCCTGCGGGCCGGAGACGCAGCTTTTGTCCTTGACTTTGGCGGTGAGCACCTTGACGGCGCCGCCCTTGCAGGCGATGACCAGCGGGCTGGCGCTGATCACGGTGCCCGGACGTTTACCGCCGCCCTGCCCCGGCAGCGCCTCGCAGCGCCATAGGGTGAGCTTGTCCTGGCCGAAGAAACTGTAGGCGCCGGGGAACGGGTCGGTGACCGCCCGGACCAGGTTGCGGATGGCGTTGGCGTCGACGTTCCAGTCGATGAGGCCGTCCTCGGGACGGCGGCCGCCGAAGACGGTGGCCTGGGAATGGTCCTGGTCGCGGCGTTCCTCGCGGCCGACCTTGATCTGAGGCAGGACGCGGGCGAGCAGCTTGGCCGCGGCCTCGGACATCTTCGGGATGAGGCTCTTGGCGTCGTCTTCAGGGCCGATGGCGACCTTCTCCATGCCGATGACGGCGCCGGCGTCGGCCTTCTTGACCATCTGGTGCAAGGAGACGCCGCTCTCGGTCTCGCCATGCAACAACGCCCAGTTGAGCGGGCAGCGGCCGCGGTACTTGGGCAGCAACGAGCCATGCAGATTGAAGGCGCGGCCCGGGGCGAGGTCGAGGATGGCGTCGCTGAGCATCTTGCGGTAGTAGAAGGAGAAGATGGCGTCGGGCTTGAGGGCGCGGAGCTTGGCGACGACCGCCTCGCTATTGGGGTTCTCGGTGGTGATCACCTCGATCCCGGCCTCGGCGGCGAGGGCGGCGACGGAGTCGAAATAGATCTTCTCGTTCGGGTCGTCGGGGTGGGTCACCAGGGCCTTGATGTCGAATCCGTTGTCCAGCAAAGCCTTGAACCCAACGCAACCGAGGTTGTTGTAGGCGAACGCCACTGTCTTCATGAAAAAGCTCCCAATGTGATAGGTCGTCATTCGGGGCTTAATATACGCCGTGGCGGCGAAAATGAAAACCGCCGGACGCTATTAGCGGCGATTTGGGTTGATTTTCAAGGTTTTCGACCAGGTCCCGCCCACGGGCGCCTTGAGCGTGACGGTCCACAACGCGTCCTCGCCCTCCGCCTCGCTGGAACCGCCGGAGAGGACGAAAGCCGCCGGCTTCCCGGCGGCGGGGGGGGCGACGACACCCTCAGCGACCAGCCGCGCGTGGAGTTTGCGGGTGCGCCCGTCGGCGCCCGGAGCGAGCGCCACGGCGGGGGGCGCAGAGCTCTCCGCCAGGGCCGGGAGCATGGAGAGCTCCGTGGCGAAGGTGGCGGCGGCGGCGCCCTCGGAGAGGACGTCGGCCTGGACCACCTGGTGGCTGACGACGACCGGGGCGTCCGCCGGCGGCGGCGTCCCCGGAGGCAGCCCCTCGCAAGAGGCCAGGGCCAAGACCAAGGCTGGCGTCAACAAATTTCCAAAGTAAATGCGCATGGGGAACCTATAGCGCCTTCCGGGCGACTTTGCCAGCCGGATAGGCTGCTCTTTCGGCGCCAAAGCGGGCCGCGGCCTTCCAGATGGACGCCGCCCAGCCAGCGGTCGATCCCGTTTAGTTCCACCCAGTCCAGCGAGTTGGCGAGCAGCCCCCGCCCGACCTCGGTCAGCCCGACCCTCCACGGGGACAAGTCGCGGGGCGGAGCCCACAGCGGCAAGTCCGGACCGTCCACCACGAGGGCGGGACGGGCGGCGCGGGACAAATAGTCCAGGCAGGCCCACAGCGTGGTGTCGCCGAAGTAGGGCCTGGCCTCCCTGTCCGAGACGGCCGCGAAGATGTCCGGGAGCGTGGAACGCCCCTCCCCCACCACTTCCAGGGCGGCTTGCTCCAGACGGCCAAGGCCGTTGGCGGCGGAGGGGTAGTTCTCCAGATGCCGGAGCAAGGCGTCCTTCAGGAAGGGCAACGCCCCCGAGGTGGAGGCGATGAAGGACTCCAAGGCCGCGGGGGTGTCGGAGCGGAAGGCGTCCCAGGCGCGGCGGGCCTCGTCGAGCTCGGGAAGCGAAACCTCATGACGGGTGTCCAGCAAGGACGCGAACTGCTCCGGAGAAAGTTCCCCGAGCCCGCGGAACTTGGCGAAGCCCGGGAAGGCGCCGACGCAGATCAAACTCAGGCGCCGGTTTTCCAGCGACGGGCCGAGGAGCGCGAGCAGCCGGATCAGCAGCAACTGGTCGTAGAGGCAAGCGTCGAACCACAGGACGGTCTCGTCGTGGCTCGAAGCGGTCTCCAGTGCCAAATCCTGGCGTTCGAGCCAGCCGCGGCAACCCGGGACGTCCTTGACGCCGCCGGTGGAGGCGGAAAGGAAGGCGGCGCGCAGCTCCCGCCAGGCCGCCCCCTCGACGCCCGCCGGACAGGGGCCGTCGAAAAGAATGTCGGCCCAGACGACCACCTCCGCCCTGGGCAGGCCGCGGCGCAAGGCTTCGGCGGAGCTGTCGCCGCAGTGGACGTGCAAGGTTGTCGCCATAATCCCCTTTCGTGTGCTGGAATCTACACCGCGGCGGCAAAAAAACAATCGGCGGGAGGCGGAGGCGTTTTGTATTTGCCCGGGGACGGGGCTAGATTTCGCTTTTAGCCATAGCGGGAGACCAGCGATGCTCACGGACAACATTTTGGATTTGATCGGCAAGACGCCTTTAATCAGATTACGGCAGGAGAACATCTACGCCAAAGCCGAGTTCCTCAACCCAGGCGGCAGCATCAAGGACCGCGTCGCGCTGTCGATGCTGGAAGGGGCGGAGCGGGACGGGAAGCTCAAGCCGGGCTCGGTGATCGTCGAGCCGACCTCAGGCAACACCGGCATCGGCGTCGCGTTGGTGGGGCGGCTCAAGGGTTACGAGGTGGTCATCGTCATGCCCGAGAACATGAGCGAGGAGCGCAAACGCCTCATCAAGGCGCTGGGAGCCACGCTCGTGCTGACCCCGGCGAACTTGAGCATCCAGGGGGCGGTGGACAAAGTGAAGGAGCTGCAAGCGTCCGACCCGCGGGTCTTCGTGCCGCAACAGTTCGAGAACCCCGACAACCCCAAGGTGCATTACCAGGAGACCGCCCACGAGCTCTGGCGCCAAATGTCCGGCGATGTCGCCTGCTTCGTGGCGGGGGTGGGCAGCGGCGGCACGCTCCAAGGCATCGGCTCCTTCCTGAAAGAGCGCAACCACGACATCAGGGTGGTGGCCGTCGAGCCCAAGAACGTCTCGGCGCTGTTGGGGCACGAGCCGGGGCTGCACCAGATCCAGGGCATCGGCGACGGCTTCATCCCGGCGATCCTCGACACCTCGCTGGTGGACGACGTGGTGGAGGTCAGCGACGACGACGCCATCGACACGACCCGCCGGCTTGGCCGCGACTACGGCCTCCTGGTGGGCATCTCGTCCGGGGCGAACGTCTGGGCGGCGCGGCAGATCGCCAAGACGCGCAAGGGCAACATCGCCACCGTCCTGCCAGACCGGGCGGAACGCTACTTCAGCACCTCGTTGATGTGACCCGCGACGACGCTCAAACCACTTCGGGGGTGTAGGTGATGGAGAGCGGCTCGATGGCGGTGGCGCGGCCGGTGGTGCGGCCGAAGGAGACCACCACGGCGTCGATGCGCATCGGACCGGTCTCGACCACGTTGAGGCGGACGGGCATGCCGGTGGTGAATTTCTTCAGCACGTCGCCGGGGTCGCGGCCGAGCACGGAGTCCGCCGAGCCGGCCATGCCGACGTCGGTGATGTAGGCGGTGCCGCCCGGCAAGACCTTGCCGTCGGCGGTCTGGACGTGGGTGTGGGTGCCGACCACGGCGGTGACCTTGCCGTCGAGGAAACGCCCCATGGCGAGCTTCTCGCTGGTGGCCTCGGCATGGAAGTCGACCAACACGCAATTGACGTCGGAGGGCAAAGCCTTGAGGATGCGCTCGGCCTCGGCGAAGGGGCAGCAAGCGGCCTCCTTCATGAAGACGCGGCCGATAAGATTGATGACGGCGATCCTGCCGCCCGCGGGGATGTTGAAAACCTCGTAGCCGCGGCCCGGCTGGCAGGGGTTGACGTTGGAGGGGCGCAGCGCTGCTTTGAACTGCAAAATCTCGAACTCGTAGCTTTTCTGGGCCCAGACGTGGTCGCCCGCGGTGACGGCGTCGAGCGTGCCGGGGAGCAAGTCCTCCAGACACTTGGCGTTGAGGCCGGAGCCGCCCGCCACGTTCTCGGCGTTGGCCACGACGAAAGCGCAGTTGTATTTGCGCCGGAGATCCGGCACCACGGCTTTAACCGCTTTCCGGCCCCCCTTGCCGACAATGTCACCGATAAAAAGCAAATTCATCATTTTCCTGGGCTGAATGTTGACCGTCACCCCTTAACATAGCCCGAATCCTCCCAGGGGCAAACCCCGAAAAGGGAAAAGCCGCCACGGTATTGATTATCCCGGCCGCGGCGGCTAAATTACCGGGGAATTGCAACAACCGTGGGGATAACATGAAACGAGAGCTGATCAAAAACGTTTTACGTGGGGGCAAGGCCGGGGCCGCGGTGGTGGTCGCCGGCTGGGTGCGCACCCGGCGCGACTCCAAGGGCGGGTTCTCCTTCGTCGAACTGAACGACGGCTCCTGCCTCGCCAATTTGCAGATCGTCGCCGACCAGGCGTTGTTCAACTACCAAAGCGAGGTCCTCAAACTGCACCCAGGCGCCTCCGTCAGGGTCGCCGGGACGCTCGCCGACTCCCCCGGCGGCGGACAGGCCCTGGAGCTCAAGGCGGAGGAAGTGAAAGTTTTCGGCTTCTGCGACCCGGAGACCTACCCCTTGCAGAAACAACGCGTCAACTTCGAGCTGCTCCGCGAGATCGCCCACCTCCGTCCCCGGACGAACACCTTCGGCGCCGTCGCCCGCTTGCGCAACCAGCTCGCCGCCGCCACCCACAACTTCTTCCAGAGCCGCGACTTCCTCTACCTCAACAGCCCCATCGTCACCTCCAGCGACTGCGAGGGCGCCGGCGAGATGTTCCAAGTCACCACCCTCGACCTCGCCAACGTCCCACGCAACGGCGCCGGGGCCGTCGACTACTCCAAGGACTTCTTCGGACGCAAAACCGGCCTCACCGTCAGCGGCCAGCTCGAGGGCGAGACCTACGCTTGCGCCCTTGGCGACATCTACACCTTCGGCCCCACCTTCCGCGCCGAGAACTCCAACACCCGCCGCCATCTCGCCGAGTTCTGGATGATCGAGCCCGAAATGGCCTTCGCCGACCTCCATGACGACGCCGAGCTCGCCGAGGCCTACGTCCGCCACCTCCTGCGCCACGTCCTGGACAACTGCCAGGAGGACTTGAAGTTCTTCGACGACCGCGTCGAGAAAGGCCTCGTCCAGAACTTGCAAGGGATCGCCGACGCCCCCTTCGAACGCATGACCTACGGCCACGCCGTCACCCTCCTGGAGAAATCCGGGGAGAAATTCGACTTCCCCGTCGGCTGGGGCTGCGACCTGCAGGCCGAGCACGAGCGCCACCTCACCGAGACCATCTGCAAACGCCCCGTCATCGTCACCGACTACCCCAAACATTTGAAGTCCTTCTACATGCGCCAGAACGACGACGGCAAGACCGTCGCCGCCATGGACGTGTTGTTGCCCGGGGTCGGCGAGATCATCGGCGGCAGCCAGCGCGAGGAACGCCTCGACGTCATCACCCAACGCATCAAGGAGATGAAGCAGGACCCCGAGGACTATTGGTGGTTCCTCGACCTGCGCCGTTTCGGCACCGTCCCGCACGCCGGCTTCGGCCTCGGCTTCGAGCGCGCCGTCCAGTTCTGCTCCGGCATGAAGAACATCCGCGACGTCATCCCCTACCCGCGCACTCCCGGCCACGCCGACTTTTAACCAAAACCCGAACCAGGAACAAACATGTTTACCGGATTGATACAGACTAAAGGGACGCTGGAGAAACGCGAGGTCAGCGGGGCGGAGGGCGTTTTGACCGTCCGCCCGGAGAAGGCTTTCGCCGCGCCGGTTTTGGGCGAGAGCGTGGCGGTCAACGGCGCCTGCCTGACGCTCACCGCGGTGGCGGGCGAGTCGCTGCGTTTCAACGTCCTGGCCGAGACCTTCAGAAGGACCAACCTGGGGCTGCTGGCTCCCGGTTCGGAGGTCAACCTCGAGCGCGCCTTGGCCTTCGGCGACCGCATGGGCGGGCACTTGGTGCAAGGGCACGTCGACGGCGTCGGCGAGGTCGCCGCCTGGACCCGGCTCGGACGCGACTGGGAACTCACGGTCAAGTTCGACCCGGAGCAGCGCAAATACTTCATCAACAAAGGCAGCGTCGCCCTCGACGGCGTCTCGCTGACCATCGTGGCCTTGACGGACGACAGTTTGTCGGTCAACCTCATCCCGACCAGCTACGCCGACACCTGCCTCGCGGCCCGCGGCAAGGGCGCCCCGATCAACATCGAGTCCGACATGATCGGCAAATACGTCTTCGGCTTCCTCTCCAACATGGAGGCGAAGAAGTCGCAAGTCACCATGGACACCTTGCGCCAGGCTGGCTGGGAGCTTTGACCATGCGTATCGCCGCGTTGCGCCACAAAGGCTCCACCTGTCTGCTGACCGACGCCGCGGGCGTCCAACGCGAGCTTTCCGGCGAGATCGCCATGAAGCATTGCCTGCGGGAGGGCATGGAATTCTCCGACGCCGATTTCGCCGAGCTCCTGGCCGAGAGCGACGCCCGGCGTTGTTTCGAGGCGGCGACGCGGCTCTTGGAGACGCGGCAGCACAGCCGTTCGGAGCTGGGCGTCAAGCTGGCGCAACGCAAGTTCGACCGCCGGGTGGTGGCCGCGACGCTCGCCGAGCTGGAGCGGCTCGGTTTGGTCGACGACCGGATTTTCGCCGAGGCCTACGCCAGCGAGCTGGCGGGCAAAGGCCAAGGCAATTGGAAGATCAAACAGGCGTTGCACAAAAAAGGCTTGGAACAAGAACTGGTGACCGAGACGGTGGCGACCTTGACGGTCGACTCCGACGAGGATTCCCGAATGGAGGATTTGCTGCGCCGCAAACTGGCGGCTTTGGGCAGGTCGAAGGACCCGCCGGAGAAAATCCGGGAGAAATTGGTGCGGCACCTGGCGGCGAAAGGTTTCCCCGCCGGCATGGTCTACCGCAAAGTGGCGCAATTCATCGCGGGAGGGCAGGATGGCGAAGATTTTCCAGAGACATGACGAGGCCGGAGCGCCGGTGGAGGCGTTGCCGGGAATTAGCCGCAAGACGCTTGTCCATGGCGAGCGGATGCTGATGACGGAGTTCCTCTTGTCCGGGGGGCGGGACTTGCCGGAACACTCGCATCCGTACGAGCAGGCGGGTTATTTGGTGAAGGGGCATATCGCACTGCGGATCGGTGGGGAGACGCGCGACACCTTGCCGGGCGACTCCTGGTGCGTCCCGGCGAACGTGGCGCACGGCGCGACGATCATAGAGGACTCGGTGGCGCTGGAGGTCTTCTCCCCTGTCCGCGAGGACTATCTCCCATAAAAAACGGATGCGGAGCATCCACCGGGTCCAGGTCGGAGACCTGGTCGCCCCCGCCGGCGACGGAGGCGGTCGCCGCAGGCGAAACGCTTTAGTTTCCAACAACATCAAAGGGAGTGGGATTATGAGAAAAATCACGGCCATCGCCACCATTGTCTTTCTACTCACCTTTCTCCTCGACAACCTGGATTGCTTCACCTGGATCAGGGCGCTGGGGCCGATCACGACGACAGCGCCTAGCGACGAGCTCATCAGCGAACCCGAGCATCCCACGCTTCTGGGCCTCTACCATTTCTATTTCTTCTGGTTCCCGTTTTTGGTGTTCCTGCTAAATGTCGCCTGCCTCTTCGGGCGGGAACGTCCCGTCGCGGGTGGAGCCGCCCCCGCCAAGATATCGGCGGCGAAGATCGTCGGATGCGCCGGTATGTTCGCCCTGTTTTCGCTGATATTCGGCTCGTGTGAGTATCTATTCTTTGTCGACATCCCCAGTTTCGTCGCCGTCGTGGGTGTAACCTACTTCGCCCTTTTGCTCACCTATGGTTCGAGAGCGCATAGCTTTATCCGCCATTCCCTCCAGGCGTTTTTCCGCAAAGGCGTCCCCCCCTGCCCGGAGTTCCGCGACATGACGAAATGGGGCGGGATATATGCGCTTGCGTCGGGGCTGCTCGTTTGCCTGATCGGCATGGAGCAACTGCTTTATAACATTTCCGGCCCTGACCTTGAAACCTTTATCCGCGGACTTTCCGTCAGCCTCATACCGGTGTTGTATGGCGGCTTGTTCAACCTTTTCATCTTCATGCCGCTAAACCGGCTTTGGGCGGGACAAGAGGTGGAAGCGCCTTTAAACTTCAAGGGGAGTGCGCCATGAGAAGAATCGTCATTGTCGGAGACGTGTCCGTCGCTAAAGCCATCGGTTTTGTTGGCTTGTGCGCACTATTTTCGCTGATCGTCGTATTGGGAGGCAATGTGTCGCTTTACTTTATCGACACCCCCAGTTTCGTTTCCGTCGTGGGTGTGACCTACTTCGCCCTTTTGCTCACCTATGGTTCGAGAGCGCATAGTTTTATGCGCCATTCCCTCCATGCGTTTTTCCGCCAAGGCGTCCCCCCCTGCGCGGAGTTCCGCGGCATGGCGAAATGGGGCGGGATATATGCGCTTGTGTCCGGGGGGCTTGTCTGCCTGATTTGCCTGGAACAAATGTTTTGTGGTTTTTATGGGTCTGATCCTGGCAGCTTGTTCAGCGGGTTTGGCATCAGCCTGATTCCAGTGTTGTATGGAGGCTTGTTCAACCTTTTCATCTTCATGCCATTGAACCGGCTCTGGGCGGGACAGGAGCATGGTTGATGCGGTGGTTTGGACTGGGGTTGATGGTCGTTTTGCTGGCGTCATCCGGCTGCGTCATGGTCTACCATGCTTCCCCGGCGCTGACGCCGGAAGAGGAGGCGACGTTGCGCTCCGCCCATTTCGAGGACAAAGTCGTCGGGGCGCAGTCCTCCGGGAACGTCATCGGGTTCCTCGCCGACGGCAAACGGGACTTGTCTCCGCCGCCGCTATACCCGTGCCAAGACGGGCTCCAAGCCGACGGCGTTCCCCCGCAGCGCTTCAGCGGATATAACGCCTGCGAGGACCACACCCAGGAGTTCATCGACGGGCTCCAGGCCGGCGGCGTCTTCAAGCGGGTCGACTACAAGGGCTGCCTGGACTCACTCGATTATGTGGTCTCGGTCAAATCCACCAAGTGCCCGCCATACCTTTGCCAAGGGATGGTCGGACTGTTCCAGATATTGACCTTGGGCATCATCCCCAATGGCGGGCCGAACGAACGATCGTTGGTGTTCGATATCCGCCGTCCGCGGGACGGGCGGCGGGCGCATGTCGACTTCGTGTCGCGCGAGATGTTCCTGAGCGGCTCGTGGGTCTGCCTGTTCGCCCTTTCCGAGGAATGGACGCTACGGAAACCGGACGAGCGCCGCTATGGCCTCAGGCTGGCCTACTCCATCGCCAAAGCGATGTCTCAATGCCCGGCTTCCGGCGCCGCCCCGGCTACGGCCAACTCGATCTTCTCCAAAGCCGTGCCGCGCGACCCCTTCAAATAAACCAGGTCGCCAGGCTGGAAACGGCCCCGCAACGCCGCCGCCGCCGTGGCGGAGTCGGGATATACCTCGGCCTCCGGGCCGGCGACCGTCGCCATGATCGGGCCGACCGTCACCAGTCGCGCCGTCGGCAGCTTGGCGGCGCAAAACGCCAAGACCCCGGCGTGCTCCGCGGGGCCGTTGGGGCCTAGCTCCAACATGTCGCCCAGGATCACGAAACAACGACGGTGCAAATGGGCGAAGTCGGCCATCCAGGCCAAGCCCGCCTTCACGCTCGCCGGGTTGGCGTTGTAAGCATCGTTGACCCAGGTCACGCCGTCGACATCGCGGACCCGCGACCGCATGCCGCTGAGCTCGCAGACCTCCAGCCCGGCGGCGATGGTCTCCGCGTCCATCCCCAGGATCGTGGCGACCGCCGCCGCGGCCGCGGCGTTGGACACTTGGTGCGCCCCCTTCAAGGTCGACCTGACCATCTGGATCTCGCCGGTCTTCTTCCAGGCGAGCTCGAAACTGCTGCCCCGGAGCGAGCCGCAGAGGTAGTCGAACTGGATGTCCGCCTGGCGGTCGGCCCCGAAGGTCATGGGCTTGAGCTCCGCCGCCGCGGCGCGCAGAACCGACGCCCCCGGACCGGCCAGCGGCACCACCGCCCGGCCAAACGGGACGGGGTTGACGTGATTGAAAATGGCCGACTTCTCGCGGGCCACGCCGTCGGTGTCGCCGAACGATTCCAGATGCGCCGGACCGATGGAGACAACCAAGGCGATGTCCGGCTCGGCGATGGAGCTTAGGACGTCGATCTCGCCGAAGTGGTTGGTGCCCATCTCGATGACGGCGAAACGGTGGTGCTCCTCCAGGTCGAGCAGGTTTTTGGGGACGCCCACATGGTTGTTGGTGTTGGCCTCGGTGACCAGCACGGCGTCCTTGCCGAAGCCGTGGGAAAGGATGGAGCCGAGGATCTCCTTGGCGCTGGTCTTGCCGCTGCTGCCGGTCAAGCCGATCACGGTCAGGCCCTTGAGGTGGCGGCGGCGCTCCCGGGCGAGCGACTGGTAGGCGGCCAAGGTGTCGGCGACCTCCAGCGCGGCGACTCCGGCGGGGACGGCGGTCCCGGGCTGGACGCAGACGGCCACCGCCCCGGCGGCGACCGCGGCGGCGAGGAACTCATGGCCGTCGAACTTCTCGCCGCGGAGGGCCACGAAAAGCCCGCCGGGACGCTTCTCCCGGGTGTCGGTGAACACGGACGCCACCCCGCCGAGCCCCGCGGCCGGAGGAACGGCCCAACGGCCGCAAGTGGCCGCGGCCAAGCTGTCGAAACTGAAAATCACTTTGTCTGCGAGCATGTCGCCTCCCATCCGCCAGGCGGTTTTATGTCGAAATTTACGCGAAACGCTTAACAATATAGCCGGGGAAGCGCTATGTTATAGCCGCATTTGTCAAAAAAAACAGGAGAAGCGCGCCGCTGCGATGATTGACTTCAGAAATATTTATAAAAGCTACGGGGAGCGCGAGCTGCTGCGCGACGTCAGCTTACGGATCAACCCCAACGAGCGCGTCGGGGTGGTCGGCCCCAACGGGGCGGGGAAGAGCACGCTCTTCGGCATGATCACCGGGGACGTCGAGCCGGACAAAGGCAACGTCAGTTTGCCCAACAACATGCGCATCGGCTACCTGCGCCAGCACTTGGCGGAGGAAGGCGACGACATCACGTTGCTGGACTACGCCGAGAACGCCGTCCCCGAGCTCCGCGGCATTCAACACCGCGTCCGGGAGATCGAGAAGCGCCTCGGCGCCGGGGAGTCGGACGACAAGGCCCTCGCCGAGCTCGGCGCGCTGCAAACCACCTTCGAGAGCCTCAACGGCTACAAGTTGAAGAACCTCGCCGAGGCGGCCCTGAGCGGCCTCGGGTTCGCCGTCGAGGCCTTCGACCACCCCTTCGCCCAGTTCAGCGGCGGCTGGCGCATGCGCGCCGGACTGGCCCGCGTCCTCATCGCCAACCCCGACATCATGCTCCTGGACGAGCCCTCCAACTACCTCGACGCCCCCGCCATCGAGTGGCTCAGCCGCTACCTCAAAAGCTTCCAGGGCACCTTGCTGCTGATCTCCCACGACCGCTACCTGCTCAAAGCCCTGACCAACATCACCATCGAGGTCAACTGCGGCCAGGCGGTCCGCTACCCCGGCGACATCGACTTCTACGCCCGGGCCAGGGAAAGCCGCATGGTCGAGCTGGAGTCGGCCAAACGCAACAACGACCGCAAGAAAGAGCAACTGGAGCGCTTCATCGAGCGTTTCGGGGCCAAAGCAACCAAGGCCTCCCAGGCGAAAAGCAAGATGAAGGCCCTGGAGCGCATCGAGGACATCGTCCTGCCCGACCGCCTGGCCTACACCGGACGCTTGACCTTGCCACCCCCGCCCCGCTGCGGCGCGGAGATCATCCGCGTCGAGAACGCCGGGTTCAGCTACGACAAGTCCCGCTGGATCTTCCGCGGCGTCCCGCTGCGGGTCGAGAACGGCGACAAGATCGGCGTGGTCGGCTACAACGGCATGGGCAAGACCACGTTGCTCAAGACCCTGGCCGGGGTCTTGCCGCTCTCCGAGGGCACCCGCGTCCTGGGGCACAACGTGGTCGTCGGCTACCAGGCGCAGAACTTCGGCGAGATCCTCCCGGCGGGCAAGAGCGTGCTCGACGTCATCCGGGCCGTCTGCCCCACCGGCGGCGAGCGCCGCGTCGACCCCCGCGGCATCCTGGGCGCCTTCGGCTTCTCCGGCGAGAGCGCCGACAAGCCTTGCGAAGTCCTCAGCGGCGGCGAGAAAATCCGCCTCGCCTTCGCCCGCATCTTCGCCAATCCACCCAACTTCCTCGTCCTCGACGAGCCCACCACCCACCTCGACATGGCCGCCCGCGAGAGCCTCCAGCAAACCCTTCTCGCCTACGAGGGCTCCGTCTGCGTGGTCAGCCATGACATCGAGTTCATCCGCCAGGTCGCCACCACCATCATCTCCGTCGGCCCCGAAGGCGTGGTCAAGTACCACGGCAACTACGACTACTACCTCGACAAGTCCGCGGCGAAAGCCGCCGCCGTCGCCGAGGGCGACGCCACCCGCGCCGAGTCCAAAGACCTCCGCAAGGACCGCCGCCGCGAGCGCGCCGCCCACCGCGACAAATACATCAAGACCAAAAACCTCCTGGAAAAACGCGTCACCGAGGTCGAGAAGTCCCTGGAGCAGTGGGAACGCGAGAAGCACAACGTCGTCAACGCCCTGGCCGCGGCGATCTCCGGCACCAACTTCGGCGTCCTCAACCGCTCCCTCAAGGATCTCACCGCCCAGATCGAGGCTGGTACCGCCGAATGGGAGAAACTCTCCATCGAGCTGGAAACCCTGCTCAAAGAATACAACGCCGTCGACGAGGAATAGGAATGGCCGGGGCGAATGTCCGCGGAACCTGAAACCATATGCGTATCCTAGTGCAAAGAGTGAAAGCCGCCGCCGTTCGGATCGACGGGCGGGTGGTGGGCGAGGTCGGGACGGGAGTGATGGCGTTGCTGGGCGTGGCCCACGCCGACACCGCCGCCGAGGTAGAGTTCCTGGCCGACAAACTGGTCAACCTGAGGATCTTCGAGGACGAGGCGGGCAAGATGAACCGCTCGCTCCTGGACGTCGGGGGCGCCGCGCTGGTGGTCTCGCAGTTCACCTTGTACGGCGACTGCCGCAAAGGACGGCGGCCTAGCTTCACCGACGCCGCCGCGCCGGCGGTGGCCATTCCGCTTTACGAGCGTTTCGTCGCCCAGGTCCGGGCCGCCGGAGTGACAGTCGGCACCGGGGAGTTCGGGGCGGACATGGAGGTCGAGATCCATAACAGCGGTCCGGTCACGTTGATGCTCGAGAGGAACCACGGGGATTGAGATGCGGAAAAGAATCGCCATTCTAGGCTCCACCGGCTCGGTCGGGGAGAACGCCGTCGACGTCGTCACCCGCCTTTGCGGGCGGATCGAAGTGCGTGGCGTCGCCGGGCGTTCCCAACTGAAACGCCTGGCCGAGCAATGCCGGGAGCTTCATTGCCCCGTGGCCGTCTGCGCCGACCCCGCCAAAACCAGCGAGCTGCAAGCCTTGCTCCCGCCGGGAGCCAAGGCGCTTTGCGGACAGGACGGCCTCGTCGAGCTCGCCACCTCCCCGGAGGTGGACATGGTGCTCTGCGCCATCGTCGGCACCGCCGGGCTGATCCCGGTGATCGAGGCCATCAAGGCGGGCAAGGACATCGCCATCGCCAGCAAGGAAATCCTCGTCATGGCCGGAGGCCTGATCATGGGCTTGGCCAAGCGGCACCACGTGAAAGTCCTGCCGGTCGACAGCGAGCACAGCGCCATCTTCCAATGTCTGGAGGGCAAGAAAAACGCCGAGGTCGAGCGGCTGTTGCTGACCGCCAGCGGCGGCGCCTTCCGCGCCTGCCATCCCGACAAGCTCGCCCGCGCCACCTTCGCCGACGCCCTGGCCCATCCCACCTGGAACATGGGGCCGAAAGTCACCGTCGACTCCGCCACCATGATGAACAAAGCCCTGGAGATGATCGAGGCCCGCTGGCTGTTCGACATCCCCGGCGGGCGCATCCACGTGTTGATCCATCCGCAATCGATCGTCCATTCCCTGGTGGAGTTCGTCGACGGGACGTTGTTGGCGCAACTTAGCGTTCCGGACATGCGTTTCCCGATCCAGTACGCGTTGACTTGGCCGGAGAAAGTCGCTGGCGGGATGGAGCGGCTCGACTTGGCGAAGCTCGGTTCGTTGACCTTCGAGGAGCCCGACCGCGAGAGGTTCCCGGCGATCGACTTCGCCTACGAGGCGATGCGGGTGGGCGGCACGTTGCCAGCGGCGATGAACGCCGCCAACGAGGTGGCCTTCGAGCGTTTCCGCGAGGGGCTGATCCCGTTCCCGCGGATCTGGGACATCATCGCCAAGACGATGCACGCGCACCCGCCCATCCTGGAGCCCTCGCTCACGGACATCCTCGCCGCGGACCAGGAGGCCCGCGACCTGGCGGCGCGGTTCTAGAATAGACAGTGAGCCCAACAGGAAACATCCAACCGCTTTTCAAAACCCGCCGCCACGGTGGCGTTCCCTGTACTCCACCGGCGTGACGCCAAGGCGCTTCCGAAAAAAACCGTGGAAATAACTCGCCTCGGCGTAACCCAAGCGCCCGGATATCTCCTTCACCGTCAAATCCGTCTCCAATAGCAATCCTTTGGCCTTCTCGATGGCGGAGTTCACCACGCGCCGTTTCAGCGACACCCCGAACTGCCGCTGGAAACTCTTCGACAACGCCGCCCGCGTCACATGCAACTCCTCGGCCAAGTCGCCGATCCGCAGCTCGCCCGGCGGCGTGCCGTCGATCGCCTCCAAGACCCGGCGCAACAAAGCGGCCGGATTGGCGCGGCGACGCAACAAGGGGAAGAACGGACGGCAGAAACACAGCAACGCCGGAAAAACCGTGGCCTGGGTCAAGGCCTCGTCGCCCGACTCCGCCGCCGTCACGATCGAGTTGAACAACGGCGGGTTGTCCAAAACCGCCAGCCCGCTGAAATGCTCGGCCAAAGGGAAGCCCACCCCGTCGCACAAATGCAGGTGGAACCCCTTGATGACCGTCCCGGCCAAGTAGGTCGACACGAACGCCCGACCGGCGGGCAGCAAATACATCCGCCCCGGCTTCAGAACATAAAGCTCGTCGTCCATGGTCACCCGGGCCTCGCCCGAGCGCATCACGAAAAGCCGCGAGAACGGCGGGTAGGGATGGTGGAACGTGCAGGTCTCACGGAAGTCCCCCCAGGAGAACTCGATGAACTCGCAAGTCAGCGTGAAACCGCCGTCCTCGCCGCGGACCGCGTGCGTGACGCCGGCGTGCGGCTGAGAACGGAAATCCCGCCGCTCCACCAACCGTATCGGCTCAAGGCCTGAGGACATCGGCGCGCTCCTGTTTTATCACATAATAATATCCGCATCCACACTCAAAGCAAGTGATTATGTCTCAAAAGCATAATCAATGGCGCATATTCGCCGTTCCCATGAGGCCCTTCTGGCGTTATCATCTCAATACGCAAACATAACCGAAAGGACCGCAAATGATAAAGAGCAAACTGTTCAAGCACTCGTTCGACGAGCTTTCCTTCGGGGAGGCGTCCGCGCCCCGCGACCTCTCCACCGGTTTCGCCGTGAGACTCCGGATGGCCCCGGCGAAGGACCAGTTCACCCGGAAAAACTACCCCGACGCGCGGGCGGAGCGGGTGCACTTCGAGCTCCCCGGAACGCTCAAGATCGTGACGCGCCTGGGCGTCCACGGCGACCGGCAGAACGTCCCCGCCCGCGACTGGATCAGCAAGTGCTGCACCCACGGCAAGGACGGACTGGCTCCGATTGTCGAGGCGAGAATATACTTGACGCACCCCGACCACCCCCACGGAACCAACGGGAAATGGCACGAACTTAGCGTCGGCTTCCCGCTCGCCCTCTTCGACGACTTGCCCGGACGCGACGTCGTCCTGGTCTACGACGGGGTCAACTTCTATTTCACCGTCGACGGCGAACTGGTCGACGAGGAGAAGCCGGCGGGGACGCTCGACAAGCCGTTCTCCGACAACTACGTCCTCGACCGGGACTTTTTCCCCGTCTTCAGCGTCAGCGCGGACGTCAGGTCGATCAAGCGGAGCGTCATCGAGAAAGTCTCAGACAAAAGCGTCAACTACTACAAGCCCGAGGGCTTCAACACCTTCGTCGGGGACGTGGTGAACTTCTTTCACGACGGAGTCTACCACGTGCTTTATCTGATCGACCGGCGCCAGCATGGCAAACGCTGGGGCGGCGGCGCCCACTACTTCCACCACCTGACCACCACCGACCTGCGCGACTGGACGGACCACGGACCGGTTTTCGAGCTCAAGGAGCCGTGGCAGTCGGTCGGCACCGGCACCATGTTCCATCACAAGGGAAAATACTGGATCACCTTCGGCTGGCACAGCAACCGCGTCGTCCCCGCGGAACGCACGGCGTCACCGTTGCTCGACGCCTATTACAAGGAACACGGCGTGATGCGCGCTATCCCGTACGGCGAGCTCGGCGGACGGACGCCGTCGGGCGCCAACTTCGCCCACAGCGACGACGGCATCCACTTCACCCTGGGCGACAAAGTCATCCACGTCGCCGAGAACCCGAGCACCTACCAGAACCCCGACGGCACCCTCTCGATGTACGAATGGGGCCGCAGCTGGCAGGCCGACACCGTCGACGCCGACTGGCGCCTCGTGTCGGAAGGCTTCCCGAAATGCGGGGCCGACGCCTACATGGGCAACAGCGGCGAATGCCCGTCGTTTTTCCGCTGGAACGGCTACAAGTACCTGCTGCTCGGCGGTAGCGGTTTCTACTCCGGCGAGGAGGAAGGCGAGTGGGTCGACTCCGCCGCGTTGGGGTTCGACATCTACGACGGCCAGTTCGTGCCGATGGTCTCGCGGTTCAAGGACAACCGGATGCTCTACGCCGGGTGGGTAGGGAACGGCTCCTGGGCGTCGGTGCTGCTCCAGCGCGAGCTCCTCCAGTCCCCCGGCGGCAGGCTCGGCATGAAATGGATCCCCGAGCTCGCCCCCGCCAAGGACGAGCTGTTCGCCTCCGCCGGGGCCGGCGACGCCATAATCCGTTTGGAGAAGGACCGCTCCTTCTACATCGAGGCGGAGCTGGATCCCGCGGACTCCACGGGCAAGCTCGCGCTGCGGCTAAGGAACTCGGAGGCCCCCGCCAACGACGTGGAACTCCAACTTGACTTGGCCAGGGAACGCGCCCAGTTCGCCAGCTACCACGGCGGCGACTGCGAGGCGCCGGTCCCGACGATCCGGGAGATCATCGACTCCCAGGAGAAAGTCAAGGAGGGAACGCGGCAATACCTCCCCTTCGCGGGCGGCGACGCTCCTTTGCATTTCAGGGGCTTCAATTTCTGCCTTGAGCGCGTGGATGTCATGAAGCGGCCCTTCACGCTGCGGGTGGTGGCGCGTTACAGCCCATCGCTGCGGGCGACCATCGTGGACGCGGAGATCAACGGCCAGCGGACCATGGTCTCAAGGCGGCTGGGCCTGCACGCCGACACCCTGGAGCTCGCCGCGGCCGGCGGTGCCGCGGCGCTCGGCGTGAAAGTCTACCGTTACGAAGAGGAAACAGGGAAACGCCCCCTTTGAAAGACGCGCCGCGGGTGCTATGCTTATGGAAAAAGCAGGAGGGCGTTCCCATGTTTTGCAAGCATTGCGGCCAAGAGATACCCGACAAGGCGGTCATGTGCGCTAGTTGCCAACAGCCTACCGGAGTCCCGTTGAATGGGACTCCGCCGGCGAACTATCTGGTTTTCGCCATTCTGGCGACGGTTTTTTGTTGTTTGCCGTTGGGCATCCCGGCGATCGTCTTCGCCGCGCAGGTCAACGGCAAATACGTCTCCGGCGACGTCGAGGGGGCGCGACGCGCCTCCGACCGGGCCAAGCTATGGTGCTGGCTATCCTTGGCCGTAGGTCTGCTCAGTTACCTGGGCTACGTGGCGGCCATGGCCTTGGGCGCGCTGTCGCAGGCCGCCGCGCTCAATTGAGGTTGGCCGGGATCGTGGCTCTGGCGTTGGCGGCGCTGGCCTGGGGCGCGTGGCGTTTCCCGCCCGAGTCATGCCCCTGGCTGTACCCGCCCTGCCCGTCGCACGCGCTCTTCGGAGTTTATTGCCCCGGCTGCGGCTCGACCCGGATGCTCGTCCGCCTGGCCCATGGCGACTTGGCGGGGGCGTTCGCCAAGAACCCGCTGCCGTTCATCTTGCTGCCCTTCCTGGCCTACGGCCTCGGCGCCGAGTTGTCCGGACGGCGTTGGCCAAGCCTCCCGCGGCGCGGCTGGCCAATCTACGCCTTGCTGGCGGTGTTGCTGCTCTACTGGGTGGCCAGGAACATCCCCGGGCCAATTTTCGACTGCCTTCGCCCGCATTGAACATCGCCATGGCGATGGCGTGAGGTGCGCCAGCCGGAGAGTGACACCTCAGCGGCGGCAAACCGAGCGAAACTTTTCCCGCTTGCCAAAACGCCTATTGACAACGCCGAACATTGCTACTATAATAGTATCATGAACAAATTGCCAGCACAACCAGTGAACGGGTTGCTGGACGGGATAGCCGTCCTGCAATATCTGTCGATCCAGGAATCCCCCGCCGGATGCCGCCAGATCGCCAGGGACTTGGGGATGTGCAATGTAAGGGTGAACCGCCTGCTCAAAACATTTGAATACCTGTCGTTCGCCTACAGGACCAGCAAAGGGAAATACAGCGCCGGCAGCGGGATACACGTGCTTTCCGCCCAGTTCCTCGGCAAATCCGGCCTCTTGAAAAAGGCCGCGTTCAAATTGGAGAACATGATCGAGGAGGGGCTCACCGTGGCGCTAGGGATGCTGTGGCGGGACAACGTCTCCTACTTGTACCACCACTCGCCCGGCATGACGCTGTTGGACAGCATCACCAACATCACCTCGTTTCCCGCCACAAGATCCAGCGTCGGCATGTTGCTGATGTCTGAACAGGAAGACGACTATATCGCCGAGTTATATAAAGAGAAAACCATCCCCGGGTTCGAAAATGTCGAGACGCTGCTCAAGAAGCTAAGCGCACTCCGGGAACAAGACCATTTCGAGGGGAAGACGGGCGAGGTGACCAGCTTGGCGGTCAAAGTAAGCTCCCCCGCCTATGCGGCGGTGGCGATATCGGGCCGCTTCGCGGAGGGGCGGAAACAACTCTATCTCGGAAGATTGAGAGAGGCGGCGGATTTCATCGACAATAAAATCATGGAAGAGCGGACATGAAGGCAAATAGACCAAAGCCCGGAAGACGTGTTTTGCCGAAACCGCGCCCAAAGATCGCGCAATTCACACTTGTGGAATTGCTGGTCGTTGTCGCCATCATCGGCATCTTGATGAGCATCCTGCTTCCGGCGCTGAAGAACGTGAAAGAGAAGGCGAAAGGAATTATCTGCGCGTCCAACTTGAAACAAGTCGCAACCACCTGCGCCATGTACTCCGCCGACTATAACAACTGGATGCCGGGCGGGGGCAATGTGTCCGACGTGCCAGGCCCCGCCTGGACAAGCGCCCTCGCCGACTACCTCGAGGACAACGCCAGCCTGGGATATCCGCACACGGTGTTCGGCAACAAACTGCTGCTTTGCGCCAGCAACCGTTCCAGCAGGTTCACCACTTACGGGCCCATCGTCGGGCGCTCCACCGGCTACGGGATGTGCGCCGGAGGCATGAGGAGCGCAACACCACAACTGTGTAAAACGACGCTGATTAGAAACGCGAGCGCAATCCCGTATTGGGGGGAAATTGACAATAGCCTGTACAACCACAGCATCATAAATGACATGGCCGCGAGCACGCTAGGCTATAAATACAGCTTATACGCCAATATCCACGCGGGACAAAGCAATATCGCGTTCTCGGACGGGCGCGTCATGTCCATCCCATACACCGAATGGGTGTCAACTGGCCCCGTGGGACATCCGTGGGGATATCATTTCGCGATTGATTGGGCAAAACCTAGTTGGTGAAAATGAAATCATCTTTTAAGGCCGCGCTTGCTTGCGCCTCCTGTGCTGGCGCCACGCTGCTCGTCGGCGGAGAAAACCTGCGGCTCGCGTTCGACCGCGCGGCAAATCCCTTGCCGCCGTTTCAACTCACCGCTGAAACGGCCCCGGCGGGGACAAGGATATCCGTCCCCGACTCCGTCAGACTCTGCGAGGGGCTGGCTGGCCAGGGGCTGTTCCTCAAAGACAGCTGCGATTTCATGGAGATAGAAGGGCCGACAATACTCTCGCCCGCCGCTGGCGCGATTTCGTTTTGGATCAAGTTCCAACAGGACAAATCGGCGCCGGACCGGGGGCTGCTTCTCTTCGAGGCGGTTTTCGACAGAGGTAAAATAGTTGTCTCGGACCAGCTGAAAATCAGCGTTCTGGACAAGGATGGCCAATGGTTTTATTCTCCATGGGGAGCATGTTGCCCGAAGGAAAAGCTTAAGCCGGGCGAATGGCTCTTCATCGTTATAAACTGGGATGCGGCGAAAGGCACAAAGCAACTATTCGTGAACGGCCATGGCTACCAGTTGTCACCGTACCGTCCGCCCGAGGGGAAATTAACCAAATTGTTTTTCGCTTTGGCGGCCTCCAACAAAAAAGGTAACCCCGTATCCTGCGCATACGATGAAATCTGCGCCTACGACCAGCCTATTGAGCCTGCCGAAGCGCTCGAAACGTGGAACCGGCGGAAAAAAAACGACGGTGGACCGAAACTGCTATGCCCAGCGAATTTACTTGCGGGGAAAGAGGTGGGCTTCAATCCGAAGCCTAACTATCAGTGGCAAGGCGGCCCGGGAACACCGACCATATCGTGCAACACGGACAGCGATTCTAAAAAATTGACGGACAACATATATGGCGCGGCATATTGCTATTCGGCGGACACCGTGGGCTGGATGTCTTCGCCGTCGGTCAAAATTGATTTTGATCTTGGGGAGATAAAAAAGATCGACCTGATAGGGATCAATATCGGGCTGGGGGGAGTACGCCCACCGGCAAAAATAACTTTTTACTGCGGCCTGTCGCCCGACAAGCTGGCGCCAGTAAAAGCAATCATCGTCGGAGACGATTATCTCTGTAGAAACAAGGACTGGGCGCACAGCAGATTGATAAGCGCCTCGGGGTTGAACAAATGGGGCAGGTTCATCATGATAGAGATATCGGGAGGAACCATATTTTGCGACGAGGTCTTCGTGATCGGCAATAATAAGACAGCATTGGAGCGGAACAATGAGAAGATGTAACATCAACCAATGGACCATGATTATGGCGAGCTCAATCATCACCGCCAGTTCGGCGTGTCTTGCGGAATCGTTCAAGGCAAGCAACCGCAATAATTACATCAACGCCAACATCATCCTCCCCCAATGCCAGGCGGACACGCTACATGTCACCTTGGAGCGCAAAGGCGGCGAAAAGAACAGCACGCAAAAAATCACCGTAAAATATAAAGCGGAACAGCTGATAAGAGGGAAGTCGACATACACCGGGAAAGGACTTAAATACGACGACCAGGAGATGCGGCCAATCTTGCAAGGGGAGGCGGAGCTGCCCTTCGCCGGGGATAGAAACGGCAACGCCACCGCGGTCTTGAGCTTGAGCTTGAGCAATCATCCGTATGGTTTTTTCTATTTGACGGTCAGCATGGCGGACAAGGCGGGGCAGAACGTCCTCACGGATAGAACCCCTTACATCGTCGCCCCCAACCTCCCGGCGCTTGCCCCTGGAAACATAACCGGATTTGACGTTTTCGGCAACTCCTGGGACTTCGGGGCAATCGGCGCCGCCGGGTCAAAGCCGGCGCAGGAGCGGCGTGAGGTCCTGGAGAGATATGGCTTCTCATGGGCGCACATGAGAGCGATCTGGGGGCAGTACCCCGACATGGAAAAACGGCTGGACAGCCTGGACCTCTGGGTTGACGCCGCCTTAAGCCAGAAGGCGAAGATAATCATGGCCATCGCCGACGGACCACCAACCATGTACCGCCAAGATGACAACGCCGCCTGGGACATGCAGCTCTACAAGGCATGGGCGCGGACGCTCATGGAACGCTACAAGGGGAAGGTTTCCGTTTGGGACGCCTGGAACGAGCCTGACTCGAAATACTACGCCATCAAAGAGCGCAGGGATATGGAAGCGCTTAAAATCGTCCATGCGCTAAGAGATGAAATTTGCCCCGAGGCGAAAGTCATCGTCAGCCCTCATGCCGGGGCGGGGTTCAACTATCTGGAAAGCATCTTGAAACAAGGCGCGGGGAAATATCTTGACGGCGTCGGCCTACATCCATACCGCGGCCTCGCCCCGGAAATCCCCGAGTCCGACGCCTACACCGGGAACAGCGCGGGAACTGCCACGTACACGACGGCCATCCAGGATTTGAACGCCTTGCTCGAAAAATATGGCGTCCCCAAAGACATTTATGTGACAGAAATGAATTATGCTTTGAATTTATTGACCAGCTACGATGACAATGACCAAGCGAATTTCATGATAAGAATGCAGATTTTGTCGAGGACGATGGATAACATCAAATGCTTCATGCATCATGCGCCTTTCAACGGAAGGCTTGCCATCACCTACTACCCCAACTTTGTCGCGCAGCTCTCGAACGCCAAATGTTCAGGGAAGATAGACGCTGGCGACGATGAGATTCACGCCTATGCCTTCCTGAAGAAGGACGGGGGCGAGGTGGTGCCAATCTGGTCATCCAACAAAGAAAAATCCATTAACATCAGCGGCCTCTCCGCAAAGCCTGTCATTGTCGACGTCTATGGCAACCGCATCGACTTCAGCTATGATGACAAGGAGCGCGCCGCGCAGGCCATAAAAATATCCCAGGCGCCCATTTATCTGAATTGTGGCGGACAATCAAATATCAAGATCAAGTCCACCGCGCTAATGGAGGTGAAGTGCCCGGAGCAAATCGTCAAAGGCGAGAAGGCATGGGTGGAGATCACCTTTAAACAGGTGGGGGAACTATTTGTCCAATCGCCCGTTTTGACGGTGCAATCGCCGCAACGCATAGATAAAACCGGCCTGCGCAAGATTGAGATATCGGCGCCGGAGCGAAGCGAGGAGGACAGCTACCCCCTTGTTTTCGAGTTGAAGGACAAAGCCGGGAAAACGCTAGATCTCAAAGGTTTTGAGATCCCCGTGAAAGCGGCGGTGTCGGAGAAGAACAAACAGTTGAACATCGTTTTCCAAGATGACTTCGAAAAATCCGGCGTTGGTAATTTCAAGATATTGAAGAGCTCGCAAAACGAGGTGGGCGTCATGGATCATGGAGCGAGCAAAGTTCTGCGTGTGGTCCAAAAGGGGGTTGACCATCCCGCGGAACTATCGGCCTCCTTCGCTCCGGCGCAATATGGGGTGCTCGAGTTCGGTTTTTACATGCCAAAGGCGGGTCAATCCTTTGCCTTCGCCCTCAACAACCGGCTAAAAATCACCTTGTCCGCGGCGGGGGACGTCAATGCCACAGACCGCAAATTCGAGTTAGGCGCATGGAATTCCATGAAATGCTTTTTCAATGCGCCGGAAGGCTATTATGTGCTTTTTCTAAACCACGTCAACATTGGAAGATATAACTTTACCGCAGGCGGTGAAGCGTTCGGCGAATTCATTATTTCGAGCGGGACGGAATTCAGCGAGGCCCCGGGGGGCATTATGGTCGACATGGTAAAAATCACCAAAATCGAACCTTCCTGGCTGGGGGAGGAGCCGCTCAAATGGACCGTCTGCGGCCCGTTCGCAAACAAGATCGACCCTGTCACCGGGCAACGGCCGTTTGAGAAGGATTATCTTGCCCCGCGGGGCGGCGAGGCCGACGTTTACCCGTATCCCGGCATGGACGTTGAGTATGAGGGCAAGACTTTGACATTCTCGCCCTTCATCACGGCGGCGGAGCATCGGAAGCCAGACTACTTCGATTTCTTCAAAGCGAAGCATCTCGGGCTTATGCCTAACCAACCGGATCTGATCACTTACGCCGCCGCCTATGTGCTCTCCGCGGAGGAGCAAGAGCGGGTCTTCGTCCTCGGGAGCGACGACTACTACCATCTTTGGGTCAACGGGAACCTGGTCGGCAAGATCAACGGCTGGCCCTTCGGCCATGGCTGCCCCGCGGAAGGCACTGAACGCTATAACGTGGCGCTACGCAAAGGGCTGAACTTGATCCTCATGAAAGTCGACCAAGGTGAAGGCGACTACGGTTTTATCCTCAGAATCAACAAGTAACTCACGAGGGCGAACATGAACATAACCACACCATACATCATTTTCGACGAGCATTACGATTCGGCTATTTCCGGCTTGAAGACTTTCCACGAGAAAACGGGGGTTGACAAGTTTTCCGTGGTCTTCCCCGGAAACGAATGCAGGATAAGCACGTGCCGCCGCCCCGAGGATTTCCGCGCTTTCGGCAAACTGTTGTCCCGGGCGCAACGCGACGTGGAAGCGGACGGGATCAAGCTTGGATGGTGGCTGGCGCCGCCCATGACGGTCGGGGCGGCCGACGGCTTCCAAGCAATCACCGACATCTCGGGGAATGTAAACCCGGTCTCCTACTGCCCTTTGGACCCACAATTCCAGGAATACATCAAAAGCTGCCTGGACGCGTTCTTCGCCGAATGCCGCCCAGAGTTCATGTTCGTCGATGACGACTGCAACCTGAGCAACCACAAAGGCATCAAATACGCATGTTTTTGCCCGCGCCATCTCGTGCGCTTCAACAAGGAGAACAACCTAAATCACAGACGCGAGGAGCTGCTTGAGATATTTTCCACCGACCACGCGCGGAGTGTGGAGTTGCGCGAAAAATGGGCGCGGCTCTCCGCGGCGACGCTCAGCGAGTTCGCGGCGGTCGTTCGGGGGCGGACGGACAAAAAAGACCCGACGATCCGCATCGGCCTATGTCAGTCCGGCGTCTGCGATCTGGACGGTGATTTCACCGCCCCCTTGGCGAAGGCGTTCGCGGGCGGGACAAAGCCGCTTGTCCGCGTCTTCGGCAGTTCATACGGCGACGACTCGCCGCAGAACATACCGGCGGTGACGTTCCACGCCCTCCACACCAAGCAGAGCCTCGCCGCCGAGTTCGAATGCCTGCATGAGGTTGACTCCTATCCCCACACCCGCTTCTATGTCTCGGCCACCAAGATGCGGGCGCTCCTGTCGGTTTCGGCGCTGTATGGCTTTGACGGCGCCTATTTCTACGCCTGCCAGTATTTGGACAACCCATTGGAGGAAAGGGGCTACCTCGACATCCTGGCGAAAAGCCAGCGGTGGCTGGACGAGCTGCGCGCGATTGGCATGGCGTCGGCGCCTGTCGGCGTTGAGATCGCCTATTCCCCCGCCACCCAGCGCATGCCCCCTTATTCCGCGGGGCAAAATGTGAAAGTCAATTCGCCTTGGGTTGACGTGGCGGGACTTTTGGGCATTCCCTACACCACAAAACAGGGGACCGTCAAGCTAATTGCTGGAGACACCATCAGAACATACTCGGACGAACAGCTGCGGGAGCTTTTGTCCGGGGCGGTCTTGTTTGACGGGGAGGCGGCCGCATGGCTCACGGGAAAGGGGCTAGCGGATTTGACTGGCGTCCACGCCTCAGCCCAGAGCATCAATTCGCTCCACGAGGCGGTCCTGCCCTCGCCGCTGTCGCTGAGTCCGGAAGGCGAACTGATGTACAACAACGCCATCTTCTCCTGCGGCAAGGAAGGCGGCCAATGTTTCGTCTTGGCGCCCGTCGCCGAGGGCGTCATCCAGCTCTGCGCGTTTCTGGACGGCAACCACCAGCGGCTCTGTCCGTCGTTCACGCTTTTCGAGAACCGGCTCGGCGGCAGGATCGGCGTGTTGGGCTTCAACTTGGAGAACAACCGCTCCTCCTCGATCTTCAACTACCGGAAAAAACAAGTGTTCCGGGCGGCGCTTGAGTGGCTCGCGGCCGCGCCCTTGCCCGTGTATGCGGAGGACGCTCCCAATATCTTCTGCGTCGCGCTGAAAAACAGAACGACAGGCTCCCACGTTTTCGCGGTGTTCAATTTATGCTCCGACCAGCTGGAATCCATCAAGCTGACGTTCGACGCCAACATCGTTAAGGACAAAAAGCTCGAGCGCCTGACGGACGCGGGCGTCTGGCTCGCCAGTCCGACGCGAAGTTCAAGCGTGGACGGAATCCGCGCGCGGCTAGAACTCGCCTTGCCGTTGGGGACCATGCGCCCGGTGGTCGTCAGGTTCCGCTGAGAGGCCGCGGTCCAGCCGTAGCGGCGGAAAAGGCGAAAGCGGGGTTTGCAATTCGCGCCCGAGGCGTGTAACTTCAATCCCTGTTTTACGACGCCTGGAGCGCCGTTTCGCCACACACAGAGAGGCACAGGGACAAGCATGACGAAGCACATTTTCATCACGGGCGGGGTGGTCTCCTCGCTGGGCAAGGGCATCACCTCCGGGAGCATCGCGCTGCTGCTCAAACGCCGCGGCTACAAGGTCCAGATCCAGAAGTTCGACCCCTACTTGAACGTCGACCCCGGCACCATGTCGCCCTACCAGCACGGAGAGGTCTACGTCACCGACGACGGCGCGGAGACCGACCTGGACCTGGGGCACTACGAGCGCTTCGCCGGGATCACCTGCTCCCAGCAGAGCAACTACACCGCCGGACGCATCTACAGCCGGGTGCTGTCCCGGGAGCGCGAGGGCGGCTACCTCGGCAACACCGTCCAGGTCATCCCCCACGTCACCAACGAGATCAAGTCGGCCATCAGCAGCTTCGACGGCGAGCAGACCGACATCACCATCACCGAGATCGGCGGCACCGCCGGCGACATCGAGTCCCTCCCCTTTTTGGAGGCGTTGCGCCAGTACCGCCACAAGGTCGGCCCCGAGAACGCCATTTTCATCCATCTGACCTTGGTCCCCTACATCAAGGCGGCCGGGGAGATGAAGACCAAGCCCTCGCAGCAGTCGGTGGGCATCCTCCGCGGCATCGGCATCATCCCGGACATCCTCGTCTGCCGCTGCGAGCGCCACATGGACCCCGAGCACAAAGCCAAGCTGGCCCTCTTCTGCAGCGTCCGCGAGGACATGGTCATCGAGGAGAAAGACGTGGCGAACTCCATTTACGAGGTGCCCGGCGAGCTCTCCAAGCAGGACGTCGACAAGAAAGTGCTGAAGCTGCTCTCGTTGCCGGAGCGCGAGCTCGACTTGGCCGACTGGGAGGCCATGGTGCGCACCGTGATCAGTCCAGGGCGCGGCGAGCTGGAAATCGCCGTGGTTGGCAAATACAACAGCATCCCCGACGCCTACAAGAGCATCAACGAGGCCCTCACCCACGCAGGCATCGCCAACGACGTCCGGGTGCGCGTCCGGATGGTCGGGGCGGAGGACATCGAGGAGGAGGGCGCGGCGAAGCACCTTTCCGGCGTCAACGGCGTCCTGGTGCCCGGCGGCTTCGGCGACCGTGGCGTCGAGGGCAAGATCCAAGCGGTCAAGTACGCCCGCGAGAACCACATCCCCTTCCTGGGCATTTGTCTGGGGATGCAGTGCGCCGTGGTCGATTTCGCCCGGAACGTCTGCGGCTTGGCCAAGGCCCACAGCTCCGAGTTCAACGCCGACACCCCCCATCCGGTCATCCACCTGATGGAGGAGCAGAAGTCCATCAAGAACAAGGGCGGCACGATGCGCCTGGGCTCCTGGCCCTGCGTCCTCAAACCTGGCACCAAAGCCATGGCCGCCTACCAGGCGCCGGAGATCGGCGAACGCCACCGCCACCGTTACGAGTTCAACGACCAGTACGCCGCGCAGTTCGCCGCGCGGGGACTGACCATCTCTGGCAACTCCCCCGACGGCGAGCTGGTGGAGATCGTGGAGCTCGAGGGACACCCCTGGTTCGTGGCCTGCCAGTTCCACCCGGAGTTCAAGTCGACGCCGTTGCGGGCGCATCCCTTGTTCAAGGGCTTCGTCGCCGCGGCGCAAGGGCATGCGGAACAAGCCCCGGCCCCGGCCAATGCCTGACGACGCGGTAGCGGGTTTCCTGAGCTACCTCAAGGGCGAGCGGCAATGCTCGCCCCACACTTTGGACAGTTATGGCCGCGACCTGGCGCAGCTCTCCCGCCTCCTCGGGGGCGAGGAGGGCGCCGAGCGCGACTGGGCCGCGCTCACACCGCTGGACGCCCGGAGTTTCGTGGTCGCCCTCCAAGAGGAGGGGATCGCGAAACGCTCGATCAACCGCAAGCTCTCGGCCGCCAGGTCGTTTTTCCGCCACTTGCAGCGCGAGGGCTTGAGCGAGCACAACCCCTTCGACGCCGTCACCTCGCCCAAAAACTCGAAAAGCCTGCCGAAATACATGTCGGTGGCCGAGGTGGGCAAGCTGCTCGGCGCGCCGGAGCTGCACTGGACGGCGGCGGTCAAGGCCGACGTCGTCGCCACCGAGGCGGGCGCGGAGCTGGCCAAAGCCCGCGACACCGCCATTCTCGAGCTCATCTACAGTTGCGGTTGCCGTATCAACGAGGCCATGGGACTGAACCTCCAGCATGTCGACCTGCTCGGCGGCGTGGTCAAAGTCCGCGGCAAGGGCAAGAAGGAGCGCTTGTGCATGTTGGGCAAGCCGGCGGTCAAAGCCTGCCGCGACTACCTCAAGCTGCGCCGCGCCAAGACCTCCAACGACAAACCCTCCGCCCCGTTCTTCGTCAACAAGCTCGGCACCCGGCTCACCGCCCGCTCCTTCCAGCGCAATTTCAAGCTCTACCTCGCCGCCGCCGGGTTGCCCCCCGACATGACCCCGCACAAGCTGCGCCATTCTTTCGCCACCCACCTGCTCGACGCCGGCGCCGACCTGCGCGTCGTCCAGGAACTGCTCGGCCACGAGAACCTCAGCACCACCCAGATCTACACCCACGTCAGCTCCGAACGCCTCAAGGCCATCTACGCCCAAGCCCATCCCCGGGCCCGCTGAAGTTCGGAGTTCGGAGTTCGGAGTTCGGAGTTGGAACGGCAGGGGGAAGTTCCTGGCTCCCCGTTTCCACGTTGCCTGTTTCTCGGATTCCCAGTTGGAAAAGACTATTTGCCGCGCTAATTTATGCGTTGCGATCAACTTAGGAGAAGCCGAAATGAGACAAGCGATGACACGGATGCGTTTCCCGTTGTTGGTTGCCGTCTGCGGCGCGCTGACCCTGGCGTTGGCGTCATGCGAGTCGATCAACCTCTCAAAATCCAACGACGAGAAGAAGGCGGCGGCGGCGAAGCAAAAAGCCAAGAAAAAAATCAATGTCCCGTTCGGCAACCAACTCGACCCGGTCGAGCGGGAAATGGTCGAGGATATCCAGCGTACCACCGAGGAGGACGCCGAGGCGGGCCACAGCAAAGTCTTCGGTTTGTAACAACATCACCAGGAAGGACAGGGGACTGCCATCATGTCAGTAGCGAGATGCAAGTTGAGGGACGACGCCTATCTGGCGCCTTATTGGCAGACCATCCATGGCCGGGCGGAAAAGGCCAGGGCCATGGAGCGGCGCCTCACCGCCGGCGGCTCCAACTTGGCGGATTTCGCCAGCGCCCACGAATATTATGGACTACACCGCGAAGGCGCCGGCTGGGTCTTCCGGGAATGGGCGCCCAACGCCAGCGCCATCACCTTGGTGGGCGACTTCAGCGCCTGGAAGAAAACCCCCGCCCACGCCCTGACGCGGATCAACGCCAAAGGCGACTGGGAGCTCAAGCTCCCGGCGAAGGCCATGCGGCACGCCCAGCTCTACCGGCTCCTGGTCGAATGGCCCGGCGGCTCCGGCGACCGCATCCCCGCCTACGCCCGACGAGTGGTGCAGGACGACAAGACCAAGATCTTCAACGCCCAGGTCTGGGAGCCGGAGCATGGCTACCAGTGGAAGCTGCCCGCCTTCAAGCGCGGCTTCGACGTCCCGTTCATCTACGAGGCCCACGTCGGCATGGCCCAGGAGCGCGAGGGGGTCGGCAGTTACGCCGAGTTCGAGCGCAACGTCCTGCCCCGCGTGGTCGACGCCGGCTACAACACCCTCCAGCTCATGGCGGTGATGGAGCACCCCTACTACGGCAGCTTCGGCTACCATGTGTCGAGCTTCTTCGCCGCCTCGTCGCGCTTCGGCGCGCCCGAGGAGCTCAAGTCCTTGGTCGACGCCGCCCACGCCGCCGGGCTGGCGGTGATCATGGACATGGTCCACTCCCACGCCGTGCTCAACGAGGTCGAGGGCCTGTCGCGCTTCGACGGCACCCCCTACCTCTATTTCCATGACGGCCCCCGCGGCGAGCACGTCGCCTGGAACTCCCGCTGCTTCGACTACGGCAAGCCCGAGGTCCTGCACTTCCTGCTCTCCAACTGCCGCTACTGGCTCGACGACTACCATTTCGACGGCTTCCGCTTCGACGGCATCACCAGCATGCTCTACCACGACCATGGGCTCGGCACCAACTACTCCTCTTACGACAACTATTTCAACGCCGGAGTCGACGAGGACGCCGTCGTCTACCTGACCTTGGCGAACCGGCTGATCCACCAGATCCGTCCCGACGCCATGAGCGTCGCCGAGGACGTCAGCGGCATGCCCGGTCTGGGCGCGCCCGTCGAGGACGACGGCATCGGCTTCGACTTCCGCATGGCCATGGGCGTGCCGGACTACTGGTTCCACCTGGTCAAGAAAGTCAGCGACGAGAAGTGGAACACGGACTCCACCTGGCACGAGCTCACCAACCGCCGCGGCGAGGAGCGCACCATCAGCTACGTCGAGTGCCACGACCAGGCGATCGTGGGCGACAAAACCTTGATCTTCTGGCTGGCCGACGCCCACATGTACTGGAACATGGACGCCCACAAGGACAATCTGGAGGTCTCCCGGGCCATCGCCCTGCACAAGATGATCCGCCTGGCCACCGCCGCCGCCGCCGACAGCGGCTATTTGAACTTCATGGGCAACGAGTTCGGCCACCCCGAGTGGATCGACTTCCCCCGCGAGGGCAACGGTTGGTCCTACAAGTTCGCCCGACGCCTGTGGAGCTTGCGCGACGACCCGCAACTCAAGTTCCACTTCCTGGCCGACTTCGACCGCGAGATGCTGCGCGCCGTCCGGGGCGGCGGCTTGTTGGACAAGGAGTCCCCGCGGCTGGTCCACTCGCACTGCGACGACCAAGTCCTGGCCTTCGAGCGCGGCGGCTTGCTCTTCCTTTTCAACTTCAGCCCGACCCGGTCGGTCAGCGACTACATGATCTCCGCGGCGCCCGGCGAGTACCAACTGGTCATGGACAGCGACGAGACGCGGTTCGGCGGCTACGGCCGGATCGCCGCGGAGCAGCGCTTCTGCACCAGCCAGTCCAACGGCCGCCTCGGCATCAAGGTCTACTTGCCCTGCCGCGTCGCCATGGTCTTGAAAAAAGTCTAGCGCCCGGCCAGCGCCCGCGCCTTGCCGAGGGTGGCGAAATGAGTCTTGGCTAGATTTTCCAGCGCCGCCTCGCCCTTCTCCTTGATGATGGCGGCGGCGGTGGCGTCGACCCCGGGCCCGGCGCCTTTGGGCAGAAGGACCCCGGCCTGCTTGCCGAGCTTGTCGAGACGCTCGACGAACTCGGCGCGGGCGAGAATGGAGGCCGCCGCCACGGCGATGTCGGATTCCGCCTTGGTGCGCTGGCGCAACTCCAGGCCGCGCCCCCTATCCATCAAGGCGTTCTGGATGAGCCGCTCGTCGCCGAACTTGTCGGAGAGAGCCCAGGCGCAGTCGACCCCGGCGTCGAGCAGGTCCTCGATGGCCCGGGCGTGGCCCCAGGCGAGCAGGCGGTTGAGGTTGGGAAACTTGTCCCGGAGACGGTTGTAAGCCTCCGGGCCGATGGGGACGACGGCGCAGCCCTTCGGCCCGACGGCCTGGCGGATCTTGGCGGCCATCGCCAGGATGGTCTTGTCGGACTTGATGGTCTTGGAGTCCCGCGCTCCGATCGCCAGCAATTTGGGGCGGGTGGCGTCGGAGACGAAGACGGCGGAGACCACCAGCGGGCCGAAAAAATCGCCCTTGCCGCTCTCGTCCACCCCTATGTGAGGCTCGAACGGCTCGTCCGCCGCCGCCGCGGGCGCGCCCGCCAGCTCCGCCTCGTAACCGAAACCGGAGGTCTTCAAGATCTCCGGCTCCAAGAGGAAGAGCACCAAGTCGGAGGTGCCTTTCCCCTGGACAACCAACTTGCCGCTCTCGTAGACGGCCACGGTGGTCTTGTCTTTTGAGGCCTTCCACTGAGTGTAGGGGGCCTGTCCGAACTCCCAACCACGGTCTAAGAGAACCTCTTTGAGCTGCGCCGCCTGCGTCGCGTTGAGCTCAGCGACATAATTCTTCGCAATTGTGTTTGGCATTTGAATGTTGTCCCAGTATATTTACCGATTAAAGATATAGTTGTAGCGGTGAAAAACAACTGCCGCAAAGCGGAAAAACGGGCGGGGCGGCCTCAAGTGCGCCGCTGGTGGACGTCTCCAGGGCGCGTTGAGCCCAAGGCAAACAAGCACAGATTTGGGATTTGTGATGATGGAAAAACTTGGTTTCAGATTGTTCGCCACTCAAATGGCGTGGCCACTGGCGATATTGGCTCTCTGCGCCTTGTCCCCGGCGAACGCTAGCGACACGGCGGCCCCGGCGAAGAGCGTGGAGGGCAAAGCCAAGTGCAAGACCAAAGGCAAGGAGAAGGAATCCGGCGACAAACCCTTGTCCGACAAGAAGTTCTCCGCCATCAACAAGCTAATCGGCGAATATTTGAACGCCGGGGAGGACTTGAAGGACAGCACCGTCCAAAAATCGATCTTCGACGACATCAACGCGAAATTCCCGGTCAAGGCGGGCAGCGAGCCGGTCAACATGGACACCGACGCGGTGGCGACGCTGGTGCGCAAGAAAGTGGAGGAGCGGTTCCCGGAATCCCTTGAGGATTACGTCAAACGGCAGCGGAAAGAGGCGGAGCAGATGTTCCAGACCGCCAAACTCAGGGAGCAGGTGAAGGTCGAGTACCAGCAGGGGGACACGGTCTACGCGGTGTCCGGGACCTACTATGGCATCACGCCCGGCGGCAAGAGCATCGACATCGGCAACCGGCAGGTTCCGATCGTGGACTTGCTGCCCGAATACCGGGCGAAAGTATACGAGCGGTACTGCGCCGAGCAACGCCGCGATTACGTCACGGAGAAACTGCGCGAATATCAGCAGGAACGCAACGGCTGCTCCGCCGAGATCTACGCAAAACTCCGGGATGAGCTCACCAAGAAAAACGAGATCAACGGCTACGTCGAGGTCTGGCAGAAATGGCGTACCCCGGTGAACGTGGCGGAAGTCCTGCTGCGGGATCTAGTGGACAAGAACGCCAAGCCTGGGGAAAACGCCGCCAAAACCCCCTCCGAGGCGGCGGTCGAAACCGACACAACGTCTGAGGCGGCAACTGATTCGGCGGCGGGCGAGGACACGGCGTTGCCCGACTCCACCGTGGCCGAGCCCGAGAGCAGGGAAAGAGTCGACAAGCGGCCGCTGGAAGAACGGCGCAAAGAGGTCGAGAAGCTGGCCAGCCGCAAGCTTGAGGATATCCGGTTGCGCAACTCCGGCATCGACGCCGACCAAGGGTTCAAGCTCGCTACCTGGGGCATGTCCCACGAGCAGGTCTGTCTGCTGTTCAAACTCAACCCTGACGCCCAGCAAGACGCCACCATGGAGAAAGTCTCCTTCAACAAGGGGTTCCTCAACAACCTGGAGTTCCATTTCGTCAACAACAAGCTCTACAAGGTGGTCGCCGACTTCCGCATCGGCACCCCGGAGGCCATGTCCAGCATCTTCGAGAACATCAAAATGCGCTATGGCATCTCCGACGAGGAGCGGAAACTGCGCGCCAAACGCGGAGCCGACGGCAAAAACGCAGCGATCTCCGCCGCCGGGGCGACCGCCCCGGTGGAGGCGCTCTACAATTGGAGCGGCGCGGTGACCAAAGGCAAGCTCTACGTCAAGTTCGACAAGGCCGCGGGGAACTACTCGCTCTTCCAGTTGACCAAGGAAAACCCTATCCTGAAAAAGACCGAGGATGAGAAGACCGCTTCCGATCGCAACGCCGCCGAGAAAGAGGCGAAGACGCGCCAGATCGAGAAAGCCAAGGAATTCAAGGATTTCTAAACGCCGGGGCCACGAGCCTTCGGTGACATCTTAGCAGCGAGGAGACGACATGGCGACGATTACTTACAAGGCGGGGGCCGGCGAACTGGTGCTGCCCTTGCGCGAGGACATGATTGTGTCCATGGGCCGGGCGGCGTTGAACACCTTGAGCTTCGCGGCGGACACGGCCTTGAGCCGCTACCATGCCGACATCATGTACGACGCCCGCCGCTCCCGCTTCGTCTTCCGCGACTTGAACTCCAAAAACGGCTCGCAAGTCAACGGCCAAGCTCTACGCGACGCCACCGTCGGCCTGGAGGGCGAGGAGCGCATCGTCATCGGCTCCACCGAACTGCGTTTCAGCAGGGTAGACCGGCCTGCGGCCGACGACACCCAGCCACTGGAGTTGGCGGCCACGGCCGCGGCAGCCCACGGCGTCATCGCGGCGCCGCCCGCCTTCGCCGGCGGCTCAGGCTCCCTGGACAAAGGGGCGGTCATCGGTAATTTCGAGATCATTCGACTGCTGGGCGAAGGCCCCAACGCCAAGGTCTACTTGGCCAACCAGACCACCATGAACCGGGTGGTCGCCCTGAAGATCATCCCCAGCCCCTCCGCCGACGCCGAGGAGGAGTTCGTCATGGCTGTCCGCGCCGCCGGGGCGATGAACCACCCCGGACTCATCCCCTGCTTCGACACCGGCTCCTTCGAGGAGGGCTTGTACCTGACCATGCCCTTGATCACCAACGGCAACCTCGATACCGCCATCGCCGGCGGCCCCTTCGCGGAGAAAACCGCGGTCAAGCATATCATCGACGTCGCCGCCGCGTTGGACTACGCCCTGACCACCACGGGACTAACCCATGGCAACCTCAAATGTTCGAACCTGCTCTTCGACGACGATGGCTCCGCCCTCGTCGCGGACATGGGGCTGAGCGGCTGGCTGTGGAAATTCCATGCCCCCGACACCCCCTGGCTACAGGGCGCGGCGCCGTACGTCTCCCCGGAGGTGGTCATCGGCGTCGGCTCCGACTGGCGTAGCGACCTCTATTCCCTGGGGATATTGTTCTTCAAGATGCTCACGGGCGCGCTGCCCTACTGGTCCAACGACGAGCAGGAGCTGGCCATGGCCCATGTGCAGCAGGCGATCCCGTCCTTGTCGGCCTCCGGCGCCTCGGTGTCGGCTGGGGCCCAGGCGTTGCTGGAACGGATGCTGGCGAAAGACCCGGCGGAGCGCTTCAGCTCCTGGCGGGCGTTCTCCGAGGCCGCCGACGCCGTGCTCCATCCGGTGGCCAGCGCCCCCGCGGCCCAACCGCCCCACCCCAGGGCCCCGATCCCGTTGACCAACAAGATCGCCCCGGGCAGAACCGGAACGCAACAGCCGGTCCGGCCGCTGGGCAGGCCCGTCCCGCAGCAGCCGATGAGGCCGGGGGCGCAGCCGATCCGGCCAGGAACGCAGCAAGTTAGGTCGCCGTCCGCTAACCCCTTCGCCAAGAAGCCCTCCACCCCGTTCGTCAAGATGTCGATCAAGAAAAAATAGCGGAACTGGCCGAAGCGTCCCTTCAGCTATTGGCGAGATCCTCCAGGAAGGACAGGACGGGGAAAGCGCTGTCGTAGTGCCGCCGGAGGAAAAGCGGGTCGCCATGCCGATAAAGCCGTCCCGCCAGGCGGTCGGCGATCGGGAAGACCATCCGCTCGTGCTCGCAAAGCACGGCGGGCAGCTTGCGGATGTCCCCGGTTGTCTGAAAGTTTAGGCAGCCGCATTTGTTGTGGCAGCGCCCGGCCAAGGCACAGCCAGCACATTCGGGCTTATCCTCCTCGTTCATGGCGTAGAGCCGTTGCCGCCGCGCCTCGTCGATCCCGTTGGCGACGTCGCCGATCTCGTAGCCGGGAGCCCCGACGAACTGCACGCAAGGATAAAGCGTCCCGGAGGGCCCCACGGAGATCTGCCGCATGCCGAGGCGGCAAGAGCAGCCCCGTTCCGGGAAGATGTGGCTGGCGATCCGTTTGTCGAACGGCGAGAAATAGATTTTCCGCCGGGCGCGGTAATTACAGTAATGCCATTCCTCCAGGAGCAGATACTGCTTTTTCAGGACTTTCAACGTGGCGTCGTCCCAAGCCCCAGCGTAGTTGAGCGAGCAGATCAAATAGCGCGCCCCCTGGTCGGCCAACCAGCGGGCGGAGTCGGCGAAATGCCCGACGGTCTCCGGGCAAACGGTGGTCATGACCGGGGCGTAGGGCATGCGCGCGAGCAAAGCCTTGAGCTTGGGCGCCAGCAACTCGAAGCTGGGGCCGCCCCCGGCGCGGCGACGCATCAAGTCATGCGCCTCGCGGACGCCGTCGTGGCTGAGGGCGACATGCAAGCGGCTCCTTTCCGCCCGCTCCAGAAAGGCCTCGTCGATACCTAGTCCGTTGGTCGTGACTTTGTAATGGTAATGGTGGGGACGGACGCGCTCGCACCAGTCGATCAGCTCCCAGATCAGGTCTTGGCGAAGCAGCGGTTCGCCGCCAAAGAAAATGATGCCACAATTCGGCTCGACGGCGCATTTCTCGATCGCCGCCGTGGCGGTCTCGAAGCTCATATCCTGATCGCCATGCTTGGCGTAGCAATATTTGCACGCGAAGTCGCAACGGTCGGTGAGGTGCAACGTGAGGTGCATCAGACGTCCAACAACGGAAATGTTCTCATTTGGCCTTCTCCCCCGTTCCGGCCAGCCGCGCCAAAACCCGCTCCCGCAGCCTGGCGGCGTCCTGGCGGCCGGAGACCGGGTAAAGCGGGCCAACGTCACCAAAGAGCGTGGGCAAACGTGGCTTGGCGGGAGCGGACAGCCGCTCGTTCAAGTCGAGATAATAGTCCGAGACCCGCCAGCCTCCCCCGCCGACCTCCCGTTGGTCGTCGAGCAGCGTCCGCCAGAGCTCGGCATGAAGCGTCGGGGACGAAAGCCCGTCCAGGGCTCCTTGCCGCCACAACCCGCCCAGCAAGTTGGCGGCCAACAACCTGGCCTCGGGCGTCTTGGCGGCCACGGCCTGGCGCAACAGTTCGCCCAAAACCGTGTCCGGCTCCATGACGGCGAGCTTGACGCGAAGCGCCTCGACACCATAGCCCGGCAAAGAGCCGTTGGCGAGGAAGGCGGACAACAGCTTCTCCGCCGAGGCGCCGAACGGCGTCACGCGCAGTTGCGCCGCCAGCCCCTCCGCCCGCCTCTGGTTCCCGTAGCCCCGATGCGGAGCCAGGACCAAGCTCGGCTCCAACGCGGCGAAACGGACGACGAACTCGCGGCCAAACTCCTTGGCGTCGCGGCCGCGGAGGGCGATATAAGGCACAAAAGCGTCCACGGCCTCCTGAGGTCTCAGCCCCGAACCCATGGCGCCAGCCAACAACGCGCCCTCGAAATGGGGTAGCCGTCCCCCTTTCGCCAACTGAAGCAGATAGTTGACGACATCGGCGTTGACTTGGCCGGACCGCCTGGACAAAAACAGCAGGGCGCTCTGCTCCTGGCTATCATCCCCGTGCTCCGTCCAGAACTCCTTGGCGCGCTGGACGACATCCTTGTCAGAAGGCGTTCGCTCCGGCGGCAACAACTCCCGCAACAAGAACCGCGCCACCTCGCCCAACGTGGCGGAGCGGCCTCCCGCAGGCAATGGGCCGACGCGGGGATTGTCTAGGGCCAACAACGGGGGCTCGCCCGGCGCCACATCGGCCAGGGCGACACAGGTGGGCGTGTCGTCGTCCACCAGTTTGAGGAGGAACGGCACGGCGCCGACGCCCAGCGCCCGGACTTTCAGGTCGGGGTCGTCCGAGGGGAACTTGCCCGTCCAAACCGCGGGCAACATCCAGGGGCAATCCATGAGGTCCAAGTTGAACTCGCTGCGCCGCAACGTTTTCGTCTCCAAAAGCCCCAGGGCCAGGGCGCGTTCGTCAGGTGTCAGATCCTGGGAGCCCAAAGCGTCCGGCGTCGCCACCCGACGTTCCAGGAGCGCCAGCAAATTCCGCTGCTTGGGAGCCGCTTCCCAATCGGAGGGCCACCGCTCCAGCAGTGTCTTTAGCCCGTCGCGGTATTCTTTCCAGTCATGGTCGGCCCGAAACCGCTGGGCGAGCTCCTCGGCTTGGCAGTCGGCCAACATGTTCAACGCCTCCCGCACGACGGCGGCCTTGTCGGTGGACCGCTTGAACAACGCCTCCAACAAGGCGTCAGAATCCCCATAACGCCCCTGCTGGCGCAACTGCAACGCAAACAGGAAAAGCCGGGGTTTGACGCCGAAACCAACCAGCAGCTCGTCCCCCCCCGCCCGCTTGAGATAGGCCAACGCCCAACGCAGGTCGCGTTCCCAACTGGCCTTGGCCCAACGCGTCTTGCCGTCCCAAGAGAACGAGGCGCGTTGGCCGCCGTTGATGACGAAATCCCCCGTCATCGGCTTGCCGTCATCGCCGCGGCGCTCGTCGAGCATCCAGGCGTTGCCGCGGTTGTCATGCTCGAAGCCCAAAAGCCCCGAGACCATCGACCGCCCGCCGTCGTCCACCTTCACATACTCGGCGTCCGAGACGTCCGGCAGCCCTTTCGCCTCGAATTCGGCGAGCCAGGCGCCACCTTGCCCGCCGTCCAGATAGGCGCAAGCGGGCAACAGGACGACGGCCAGGCAAAGCAACGGCCAAACGCATAACGTGAATCGCTTCGACATCAGATCTTCCCCATCTCTTTCCGCCGCTGTTCCTTGAAGTAGTCCAGGAAATGCCGCAGCTGCGCCCGCAACTTCTCCTTGGACTTCTCCTCCAGCCCGGCCCGCGCCTTTTCCCTGGCCAGGTCGTACTGCTCCCGAGCCAGTTTCCGTTGGCGCGGCGTCAAACCTTCCAGCGCCGGGTATTCCAGCTCGACACTGGCCAACGGGTCGAAAAACAACCCGTACACCACCTGCTGGTCGGAACGCCGCTTCCCCAAGGATTTCGACATCCGCCCCAACAATTCGGGGAAATCGTAACTCTGAACCGAGCTCATCTCATCTCCAGCCAGGTTCTCGTAGTCCTGCCCCGACAGATACTCCAGGAAGACCGTCCCGTCCTCGCTGGCGAAGTCGAACTCGAAATCGCCCTCGACAACCCGCGGCGCCCGCGAACGCCGCCCCTCGTCCACGACGGGCGTCTCGACGCGGTCCAGCACGACGCCCTCGCGCAGTTTCAGTCCCGCCTTGGCGCATTCCGCCCGGATAATGTCGAGCGCCTCGTCCTCGGCCAGGAAGCTCGGCGGACTGACGGCGACACAGCCGAACGCCCCGCGGCCATCATTTTTCAGGGCGTCGGCCAAAGCCGGGGCCACCAGCCCCGCCACTTGCCCGGACGGTGCGGGAACCTTGAGCTCAGGCGGCTCAGGCGCCTGGGCGACGGCGGCGCCGCCGTCGGCCCGCGCCTCCACCATCTCGCCGAGCAACGCCTCCAACAACAAGCCCGCCCCCAGCAGCCGGGACCACCCCGACGCCGGACGCGCCTCCCGACGCCCACCGGCGTCGAACTGGCCCACCGTGGGATAGGCAGGCGACGGATACCGCCTCAACGCTCTTACTTTCATCTTTCAGCCTCCTGTTTCGACAAAAACCTGACCAAGCCCTGGGAACCCGCTGGCGCCCCTGTCCCGCAAAACGCCTCCTCGGCGGCCTTGAATCCCTCCATGTCATACGGGGACGAGCTGAGAAAATCCTGCCAGCCCCGCTTCTTCGGCTCCGGCGCGAGGCGCCAATGGGCGGCGCCGTAGACGCCCTCGGCCAACACCAGCCCCTCATAGCCGACCGGAGGCTTGCCGCCTTGACGCTTGACCACCAGCTTGCACCCCCCGAAACCATCGCCACGTTCCGCCCGACAGTCAACCGCCTCCCCCGCCTTGGCCCGCGCCTCGCAGTAGTCCTGGAGCCGCCCCAACAAGCCTGGAGCCACGGCTTTGCCTTTCCACGCTAAAAGCTCCAGACGGAACGAGTCGTCGCCGCAGTCCACATCAGTGACGGTGTTGGCGAAAACTGAAAGCTTGGCGTTTAAAGCCGGATCGCTGGTCAACGCCTTGGGCAGCGCCTCCAGCTCCTGGACGGACAAGGTGGCGACCAGCCGCACCGCCTCCTCCCGGGACTTGACGGCGGCGAAACGCCGGAGCGCTCCGGAGATGTCACAAGGAGCTACCTTCCAACACGGCAAATCTTTCTCGGGCGTCCCGGCCAAACGCGCCAGAACCCGTTCCCGCATGAAAGCCCGTCCGGCGTCCCCGCGCTCGCCGATCAACGCCAGCGAGACGGCGCGCCCCAGACGCGGGGCATACAACCTCTCGTTGAGGTTGAGAAAGTAGTCCGAGACCTGGAAGTTCCCTTCCGGGCGGTGATCGTCCAACAAAACCCTCCACAAATCGGCGTGGGCGGTGGGCTTGGCCAGTCCGTCCATCCCCACCAACAGCTTGGCGGCCTGCCATCTGGCCTTGGGCTCCTTGGCGGCCACCGCCTGGCGCAGGACGAGGCCCGCGGCCTGGTCCGGCCCCAACGCCTCCAGCTTGGCGCGGAGAGCCTCAAGCCCATAGCCCGGCGACGAGCCTTTGGCGAGATAGTCGGCCAACAACGTTTCGGCCGACGCGGCGAAGGGAGTCTCCCGGATTTTCGCGGCCCAATCCCGAACCTGTTTTTTCCCTTCCTCCAGCCGCGTGGCGTTCTCTTTCTCGCCGCCATAATTGACATTGGGGGGCAACCTCATGTCCCGCTCCTCGACCTCCAGCCGCGCGAGGAATTTCCGGGTGAACGCCTGCCCGTCGCCGCCCCGGATGGCCGCGTATGGGACGAAGGCGTCAATGTCCATCCGGAGATCGCCTTCCGGCTCGAACCTCATGCCCGCCCCCTCCTCCGCCTCGTCCTCCTGGACGCCGAGCAACCGCTTCTCGAAGAGCGGCAGCGGGGCGGTCCGCGCCATCTCAAGCAGGCCTTTCAGCGCCGCCGGATTGTAACGCCAGAAGCCGCCCCCAAGGTAAGCCATGGCGAGCCGCTCCTGGCTGTCGTTCCGGCGCCGTTCCCAAAACGCCTGGGCGCGCGCCTCCACAGACTCCGCCTCCGAACCATAAGAGCGACCAAGGTCGCGCATGGGCAGCAACCTTTGAAGCAAAAACCGCGCCAGCTCCCCCAACGTGGCGGGACGGCCGAAATCCGGCAATTCGTCCACAGTCCCCGGACGCATGGGCAGCACCCCCGCCACCTCATAGAGGTCGCCGTGGTCGACTCCCGTGAGGGTGTCGTCGCCCACGAGTTTCAGGAGGAACGGCAAAGCCGCCAACCCCATCGCCCTCACCTTCAGCTCATGGTCGCCCGAAAGACTCTTTTCTTTCCAGGCCGCGGACAACGGCCATGGCTCCAACTCCGCCCGCTCCTCCGACCGGACACCGGACGCCCGAACCAGGCCCAAAGCCAACTCCAGCTCGGCTGGGGACAAATCTTTAGTCGCCGCCGCCAAACTGTCCGGGCTGGCCGCTTTCCGTTCGGCCAGCGACAACAAGTTCCGCGCCGACGGGGCCGAGCTCCAACCAGTCGGGTATTTCGCCAACAACGCCTTGAGCCCGTCGCGGTATTCCGCCCAGTTCGCACCGCGCCTGAAGGCGTGGAACAATTCCCCGGCCTGGCAGTCGGCCAGCACCGTCAGCGCCGCCCCGACGACCGCCCCCCGCTTGGGCGAATCCTGGAACAACGCCGCAAACAGCAGGTCGGACTCGGCGGCCAATCCCCGTTGCCGGAGCTGCAAGGCGAAAAGGAAAATCCTGCCCTTGACCTCGTCGTCAAAAACACCATCATCGCGCCCCTTCTCGACAAAGCGGAGCGCCCGTCGGGCGTCCCGCTCCGCGTTGGCCCGCTTCCAAGTCGCCCCGCGGCGCCCGCCCCAAGTCAACGCCAGAGGCTGACAACCGTTGACGACGAACTCGCCTTCAAGGGGCTTCCCGTCCTTGTCCAACGTCTCCTTGAGCAGCCAGCCGTTCCCGCCCGGACCGCCATAGCGCGAGAAAAACATGTCGCTGACACGGAGCTTGTCCCCACCCACAACCTTGACATACTCGGCCTTGGACACGTCCGGCAGCCCGAGCTTCTCGAACTGCGCCAAGCCTTTGGCGAAATCCTCCCCGGCGAAACCGGCCAAAGGCAGCAAGGCGACCAGCCAAACACAAAGACGGAAACGCTTCGACATCTTTATCCCCCGATTTTTATCCCACAACATAGCGCCGCCCATGGGCGCTGACAATGCGGGCGCCCTGGATTTCTTAGCGCTTGGCCTTCTGTTCCTTGAGGTAGTCCAAGAAATGCCGCACCTGCCGCCGCAACTTCTCCTTGGCCCTGTCAACCCGCCCGTCACGAGCTTTATTCATCGCCTGGACATACTCGGCGCGTCCAAGCAGTTGCAGAGGCAAGTCTAAACCATCCAGCTCCGGCCGCTCCAGCTCACCCCTGACCAACGGGTCGAAGAACAGACCGCAAACCACCGGCCGGTCGAAACGCCGCTCCTCCAACGCCTTCGCCACTTTTTGGTACAACTCCGGAAAATCGTAGCACGAGCCAGTGCCACGCCCGCCCGGTTCCATCCATTGGGCATAGTCATCCCGCGACAAGTACTCGAGGCGGACGCCCAGATCCTCGCTGACACAATCAAACTCCATCTCGCCTTCGTCCCTGATGAATTGTTTTGGCTGGCGACCTCTAGCTGAGTGGAGGCGGGGGGCGCTCAAATCCGAAGCCCGCAATTTCTCCACCGCGGAGCCCGCCTGGAGTTTCAGCCCCGCCTTGGCGCACTCGTCGCGGATGACCTCAATCGCCTCGTCTTCCGCCAGGAAAGCCGGCGGGTTGACGGCGACACAACCGAACGCCCCACGTCCGTCGTCTCTCAACGCCTCGGCCAACGCCGGGGCGACCAGCGCCGCCACCCGCGCGGAAGGAAGGGAAACTTCACGGACAGGCGGCGCCGGAGTCTGAACAGCGGTGGGCTTGCCATCCGCCCGCGCCGCCGAGATCTCGCCCAGCAACACCTCCAGCAGCAACCCCGCCCCCAGCAGCCGAGACAAGGCCGGGACGGAACGTGGCTCCCGCACCTTGCCGCTTTGGACGTCGCGTCCCGCTGGATACGATGGCCGTGGATAACGCTTCAAAGGTCTCACTTGCATTTTTCCGTCTCCCGCTTCGACATGAACCGGATCGCCCCTGGCGAACTGGCGGGCGGCTTACCTGCACAGAAAGCCGCCACCGCCGCCCCAAATCCCTCATAAACACTGGATGGCGAGGTCAAGAAAGTTTCCCACCCCCCGTCTTCCGGCTCCGGGACAAAACGCCAACGCGCGGCGCAGTAGAGCCCCTCGGCCAAAACCATCCCCGCATAGCCGACAAGCTTTGCGTCCGGCCGTGTCTTGACCGACAAACGGCACCCTCCAAACCTCGCTTTCCGCTCGATCAGGCAGTCCGCCTCCCAAGCGGCCGCAGTCTTAACCTTACAAAATTCTCGCAGCCGCGCCACCAGCTCCAGCGTCACAACTTTCCCTCTCCACGCCTCCAGCTCGCGCCGGAACGAATCGTCGCCACAGTCCACCATCTCAACGGTGTTGGCATAGCCAGAGAGCTTGACATTCAAGGCCGGGTCGCTTGCCAAGGCCAAGGGCAAGAGCTCAAGCTCCTCCGCCGAAAGCCCGTCCGCCATCCGGGCCGCCGCGTCCCGCGAGACCAAAGCAGCCAAGCGCTGGCGCAGCTTCCCCGCATCGCCGCCCCCGTCCGGCCAAGGGGGCAAGTCCCGCTCGGCCGTCCCGGAAAGACGAGCCATGACCCGCCGCCGCAGGAAAGCTCGTCCGGCGTCCTGATATTTAGCGATAAACTTCATGGCGGGATCGCCCTCCTCGAAGACAAAGTAGGGAGGGAGCCCGGCCAGCATTCTTTTGAAGGGCGGCAAACAATCCTCTTCCGCCAGCGGCAGCGGCGCGCCATAGAGCCTCTCATTGCAAGCGAGGAAATAGTCCGAGACCTTATAACACCCGCCGCGCAGGGGACGGTCGTCGGCGAACAAAACCCGCCACAAGTCGCCATGGCCAGCGGGGACGGCCTGCTTGCCCGCCAATTCCTTGTCGCACAGCTCATCCAGAAACTTGGCGGCTTTCGCCCTTAGCTCGGACGTCTCCGCCGCAGCCGCCTGGCGCAGCAACACCACCAACACGTCGTCCGGCCCCATGGCCGCCAGCTTGAAGCGGAGCGACGGGACATCGAAATCCGGCTCGTCTTTGGCAAGATATTCCGACAACATCTCCTCGGCCGTGGAGCCATAACGCGCCGCCCGGATTTTGTCGGCGGACGCCTTCGCCCCGGACTCCTCCAACTTGGCGACACACTTGGCGACGAACTCCTTTGCGTCACGGCCACGGACGGACGCATAACCGATAGCGGCGTCCACGGCGTCCTCGCCCTCCCCGGTCTTGTCTCCACATGCCGCCAACGCGCCAAGCAAATACTCCTCGAAAAGCGGCGCCGGCTTTTCCTTGGCCAATTTGAACAGGAAATCAAGCAGCAGCTGGTTGTCAGGATCGCTCTCGAGCAAAACGACGGCGAGCTGTTCTTGGCTGTCCCCCCTATGACGGGCGTAAAACCTCCGGGCGCCGTTAAAGATATCTTCAGCCTGGAGGCGGCCGGACGGCATACAACGCCGCGGCAACAAATGCGTGAGCAGACACAGCGCCACCTCCCCCAGCGTGGCTGGCCGGTCAACCCGAGCCACAAGCAGCTTGAGTCTAGATGGCGGCGAGGCGTCAAAGGCGTTTCGGCGAGGAATGCCCGGCCAACAGCAACGGTCGAGCGCCTTACGGTCGACGGCTGTCAACGTGTCGTCCTCCACCAGTTTGAGCAGAAACGGCAGGGAGTCCATCCCGAGAGCCATGACCTTCAGCTTGGTGTCGGCCAACGTGAATTTGCCTTTCCATGCGTCGACCAGCAACCACGGGCAATCTTTGGTCTCGAACGTCCCAAGCGCCCCCATGTCGCGCTCATGTGACAAGCCCAAAGCCAACTCCCGCTCCGCCGCGCTCAAAGAAGTGTTGGAAACTGCGTCAGGAGCCGCCGCTTTACGGTCGATTTGCGGCAACATCCGCCTGAGCAACGTCTCCATCGTCAAGTTCTGAGGAAGCTTCGCCAACAAGGATTTGACCCCGTCGCGGTATTCCATCCAACCATAGCTGACCCGGAGACGCCGATAAAGAACCGCATAATGGCTCTCCGCCAACTGGTTCATAACCGCCTCGTCCGCGACCGAGCGTTGGGCGTGACGCTGAAACAACTCCGAGAATATATGGCTGGCGTACGCCCCCAAACGCCGCTGCTGAAGCTGCATCGCGAAAATATACAGCCTAACCTGAGTGTCCAGCCCCATGTCCCCTTTTGCTCCGCCAGTTTCCTCCAGGAAGGCAAGCGATAGTTCGACGTCCCGGGACAAATCGGCCTTAGCCCAACTGACCGCCCCCCGGCCTGTCAAGTCGACCTCAATCCGCTCGAAACCATTGACTAACAACTCGCCCTTGACCGGCCTACCATTCTTGTCCCGCGTCGTTTTGAGTAGCCATGCGTTTCCGGTCAGTTTGAAATGGTGCGAGCTAAACATCTCGTAGACCCAAGGACAGCTCAATCCGGTGGAAAGATTGACATACTCGGCATTGGACACGTCCGGCAGCCCGAGCTTCTCGAACTGCGCCAAACCCTTGGAGAAATCCTCTCCGGCGAAACCGGACCAAGCAAGCAAAGCGACCAGCCAAACGCAAAGACGGAAACGCTTCGACATCTTGTCCCCCCAATTTTCATTCCACAACATAGCGCCGCCGCCTAACGCTAGCAACGAAAAAACATGCGGGGAACAAAAAAACTCCCGGAGCGGGACGCTCCGGCCACTTCTTCAACTCCGAACTCCGAACTCCGAACTCCGAACTCTTAACTGGGAATTTGCCCGCGGCGGGGCTATCTTATCATCTATAAAATAACAGGAGGCCACGATGCTGGAACTCGACCACAAAGCCGCCACCGCGGCCTGCCATAGACTCATCGACAATGTCAGCAAAGTCTTCCTCGGCAAGCCAGAGGCCCTCCGCCGCACCGCCCTCGCCCTCTTCGCCAACGGCCATATCCTCCTCGAGGACGTCCCCGGCGTCGGCAAAACCCTCCTCGCCAAGGCCATCGCCAAGTCCATCGACGGCAAACTCAAACGCGCCCAGTTCACCGCCGACCTCCTCCCCTCCGACATCACCGGCGTCACCGTCTACCAACAGTCCGGCGGCTCCTTCGAGTTCCGCGAGGGGCCCGTCTTCGCCAACGTCTTCCTCGCCGACGAGATCAACCGCGCCACCCCGCGCACCCAGTCCAGCCTCCTCGAGGCCATGGAGGAAGGCCAAGTCACCGTCGACGGCGTCGAACGCCAACTCCCCAAACCCTTCTTCGTCATCGCCACCCAAAACCCCATCGAGCTCGAGGGCACCTACCCCCTCCCCTTCTCCCAGATGGACCGCTTCATCGTCCGCCTCCGCATCGGCTACCTCGACAACGCCGGCGAGCGCCGCATGCTCCACGAACAAAAAGAGTCCTTCCCGCTCGACCAACTCGGGCCGGTGCTGGGCGTCGACGAGCTCCTGGCGATCCAGCGGGCCGTCCGCCAGATCGCCGTCGCCGAGGAGCTCTACGGCTATTTGGTGGACATCGTCGCCACCACCCGGACCTCGCAGGCCTTCGACTACGGCGCCAGCCCCCGCGGCTCGCTCGACCTGCTGCGCTACGCCCAGGCCATGGCGCTGCTCGACGGCCGCGGCCACGTCCTGCCCGACGACATCAAGAAAGCAGCCCCCATCACCTTGGGGCACCGGGTGATCGTCAGAAAAGGCACCCGGTTGGCCACCGCCTCCAACGACGACCTGCTCGACGAACTGGTCGAGACCGTCGCCGTGCCGGTCTGAACCGATGAGGATCAACCTCGAGCGGACGCCGCGGTTGACCAAGCGGGGGGCGGCCCTCGCCGCCCTCTGCTGCCTGCTCTACGTGTCCTCCACCCAATCGGAGTCGGGACTGCTGTTCTTGATCATCGGGATCATCGTCGGCTGCTTCGCCGTCAACCTGGTTCTGGCGGCGCGGAGCGTCGGGGGACTACGCCTTCACGCCCCGGCGTCGCTCATGGCGGTCGAGGGGGCGAGGGCGACGGTCGCGCTGGAGCTCTCCAACCCCGGCGAAAAAGCGCTGGGGATGCTCGAAGGGCGCGTCGCGCGGTACGGGCGGCTTTTCGCGGCGGGGATCGTGCCGCCGGGCGAGACGCGGCATGTCAACCCGGAGCTGGTCTTCCCGCGCCGCGGCGTCTACCCCTACGCCGAGCTGGAACTGAGTTCCGACTTCCCCTTCGGGCTGGTCAAGGCCGGACGCCGCGCCCGAACGTCGGGGGAGTTCGTCTCCTTGCCCGCCATCTACCCCTGCGAGCCGCCCAAGGCCGCCGGTTTCGAGCCGATGGTCGGCGGCTCCCAGCGCGGCAAACGCTGGACCCGCAGCGGCGACGAGTTCGCCGGAGTCAGACCATACCAGCAGGGCGACCCGCTCAAGTCCATCCATTGGAAGTCCAGCGCCAAGGGGCTCGGGCTCATGGCCAAGGAATACAACGAGGAGCTCTCCGGCCGCGTCTCGCTCATCCTGGACTGCTCCCCCGGCGCCACGCCCGACGGGGAACGCGCCCTCGACTGGGCCTGCCGGGCGGCGGGCTCGCTGCTCTTCTCCGCCTTGGACGTCGGCCACCACGCCGAGCTTTTCGCCCTGGCGACGCGCCAAAGCCTCTCCGTGCCGCCCTTCTCCCAAGGCGACGAGGCGCTGGAGCTGCTCGCGCGGCTCCCCGAGCGCGAGGGCAGCCTCAACACCGCCAACCTGGAACAAGCCCTCGGAACCTTCGCCCGCAAGTCCGCCATCTGCCTAATCTTGACCCGCATCACCCCCGCATCCACGGCGTTCGTGGCCGGGTTGGCCGCCGACGGACGGACGGTGAGCGTCTACCTGCCGTCCTACCTGGAGGGCATGGCCGATTTCCATGGCGCCACGGTGAAACACTACAGCGGCGGCCAGATCGCCGGGGAGAGACGCTGAACCATGGCCGACCCCAGAAAATTGCTGATCTTGCTGGGCTTCGTCTGCCAGGGTTTCTCCTGGGCGGACAACTACCTGATGCCCGCCGCCTTCGCCGCGCTCTGGGCGCTCTGTTTGAAGCGCAAGGCCCCGCGCCGTCCCTACCCGGCGCCCTTGGAGGTCGTCTTGTTCTCGACCGCCTGCGTCCTGTCCTTCGCCTACGCCGGACACAGCTATTTCGAGCGCATCCTGGCCATCGGCAACGGACTTCTCATCCTGCAAGCGTTGCGCTTGACCTACCCGAACGACCAGCGGGAGAAATTCCTGTCGCTGGCCATGGCGCTCACGCAACTGGCCATCGGCAGCCAGGTGATGGTCGACTACGACTTCATCGCCGTGCTGGGAGCCACCATCGTCCTCCTGCCCAAGGCGTTGCACAACCTGAGGCTCGAGGCGTTCGGCGAACCGCCCGTCCCCTTCCCTTTCCGGGGACGGTGGAAGGAATACGTCTGGATCGTGGTGGTGATGGCGGCCTTCTTCGTGCTGACGCCCCGGCACCGACTGGTGGGCGGCTCCTTGCTGGGCGGCGGCTCCGGCCCGATGCGCCCCAGTTTGGAGACCGCCGGACGCTCCCGCGAGGCCCCCGACAAGGTGCTCTTCAAAATCTACGGCGACGACATCGGCCATCTCAAAAGCTACGCCCTCGACACTTTCGACGGCAACAACTGGACCGCCAGCAACGCCAGTTACTCCGCCGGGCGCCAATTCGCCCGCCGCGGCCTGGAGAACGCCAAACACCGCAGGGTGGAAATCCGCGACCCCCGCCCCCTCGGCCGCGCCCTGCCCACCGACGGCTTCGTCAAAGCCCTGAGCGGCAACTTCTTCCAGAACCCCTACATCAGCGAGCAAGGCAGCGTCCTCACCCCGATGTTCTGGCCCCGGGGCGGCAACAACTTCTACGAGTACTGGACCAGCTCCGAGCCGGACCTCTGGATGCCCAACTCGGCGCGGAAAACTTGCCTGGCCTACCCCAAGCAGCCGGAGCGGCTCGTCCGCTGGCTGGACAAGCTCGTCGGCCCCGAGCGCGACCCGGAGCGCGTCGCCACGAAACTGGAGTCCTATCTAAAAAACAATTTCACCTATGAGCTGGGCGAGCCGCTCCTCGACCGGCTCAACCCCGTGGACGACTTCATCTTCAACCAGAAGAAAGGCCATTGCGAACGCTTCGCCGCCAGTTTGGCGCTGCTGCTGCGCATGAAAGGCGTGCCGTCGCGGGTGGTGGTGGGCTACATGCCCGGCGAGAAGAACCAGTTCGCCGACTTCCACAACATCCGGGTGAAAAGCGGCCACGCCTGGACCGAGGCCTACCTCCCCCGCAAAGGCTGGACCATCCTCGACGCCACCCCCTACCTGGAGAACCATCCGCTCCAAGCGGACAACTTCACGCTCTCGCTACTGGACTGGCTCGACTACGTATGGTACTCCAAGATCGTGAGCTTCTCGTCCCAGGACCAGAAAAGCCTGCTGGAGCTCTCCGCCGACCTGGCCCGGCAAGCCTCCGAGGCCGTCGCCCGCCCCTGGGTGAAACCCTCGGCCGCGGCGCTGGCCTTGTTGGTGGCGCTGGCGCTGCTGCGCAAACGCCTGTCCTTCGCGGCGCTTGGTTCCGCCCTGCGCCGCCGCGCCGAACGCCAGGCCACCAAGGAGGCCGCGGGCTTCTACGCCGAGGCCCTCGCCGCCCTGGCCAAGCACGGCCATGTCCGCCACCCCGCCCAAACCCCGCTGGAGTTCCTCGCCCAACTAGAGGCCGACAATTTCCCCCGCCTCGACGCCGCCCGGATGGTCACTGAGCTCTTCTGCGACACCAAATACGGCGGCGTCCCGCTGTCCCAAGAACGTCGCGCCCTTGTCCAAGAGGCGCTCCGGACCATCAAAGCGACCGCGACGCCATAAATCCGCCAATAGCCATGGTCAAGGTCGAAGACCTTGTCGTCTCCCCGGACGAGACCGGGGCCGCCGCAGGCGGAACCTCCTTGCCCTTTTCGGCTCCGCCGCGGAAATTCCCGTCGAAATCCACCTTCTCCGCCTTGACAGCGCCGCATCGAGGCTAGATATTAGCCATAATCAGGTAAATCGTCGTAAGGTTTATTGAACGTTTGACTGGGTGTCAAAAGGTCGGAGGTTCGAATCCTCACATCCCAACCATCTTTTTCTCCTCAAAACCAGTGGGGTAGCGGGTGATGGCAAGCGAAAAGCCCAGAGAATCCTCCCCCTTCCGGTCTTCCTACGGTGTTTCCGGCGATAGTCTGGAGATTTCGGCTTCCGCTGTCACGGAATCCGTCACCGCCCCGTCCGTCCGGTTGACAACTGAAAAAAAAGCCACCATAGATTTAAACCTGCGGACGTGAAAAGAGTATAATATAACTGTAAAGGATTGATTTCAGGGAAATAATTGGAACGGCACCAATGCCCCTGGAATACAGTACAACCTACGAAAATCAAAATGCCTATCAGTATATGAAAGGAATTCCCTATGCAATCCGCTAAGTCATACATGCCTCGATCCGGATCGATCCTATATTTCATGATTCTGGTGTTTGCCACAATCATTCTTGCCCCCGCCGCCCTTTCGGGGGAAGATTCAGTGAGCTCGGGGGCATCCACCGGCATGGATGCAACGACCACTGCCGACAGCGGTCCATTCCAGGCGGACGAGGCCGCTTTCACGCCAGCGGCAGGCGCTCCTCCTTGCAAGGCGAGAAGTGAATTTTACATCCGCGAGGACTGCATTAATATCCAGGCGCCTTTTTATTACACGAAAAAAATATATGCGCTGTCAAGAATGAATGGGCTGAATAGGACCGTGATCACCGCAGGTGCGCTTGACACCTCTGGAAAGTACACGCACGAGAGAGATTTCCAGGTCAACATCGAAAGTGGCGAGCGCTATTCATCCTGTGTCTACAAAGGGACTGTTTACGTTTTTCACGCGAGGATGATTGAAGGAGACAAATTCAAGATATTCTATCATAAAAGCGGCATGCCAGAACAGGCCTGGCTGCCGGCCACTCCGGAAGGGTATGACTCCGGCCTTGTCGGAGACGCGCAGAGATTTGACAATTTCATCCATGTCGGCATGAAAGCGGTAGTCTTCAACGAGATGATATATGTCCTTTATTCCAAGGAGAGGACGGTCTGGTTCTCATCGTTTGACGGGGAGGCATGGACGCATCGGGGAAAAATAAACCATGCCACCCTGAACGCGCAGCTATCGGCATGTGTCACGACGCGCTGGGGGCAGCCGATGATCTGCGTGACCACCTGCAGCGAGCCAAGCGGAGGGGCTCTGCCGCGTCTGACGGTGTGGATGATCAACCGTGAAAACAAGCTTGACGATTTTAGCTTTTCAACGCTCTTGCCGGGCGTTGAAGTGAGAAACTGCTTTTCGGTCGAGGCTGGCACGTTGAGCGGGAAACCCCAGACCAACCAGATCCAGATTTTCGGCCACAACAATTCATGGTGGTACCGGTGGGTCAGACAACGTTCCATGAGCCCTGAACAGGGGTTCTTCGAAGACGAGCCGCCATGGCACGGATGGTCCGATGTGCCAATAGTATCGCCGGCCCGTCGGAATTCAATTGTTCCTTGCGACACCATCTCGGTTCCGGTCGCGACGGGGATAAATCCCTTCGACTTCCGCCAGTATATCGTCGTTTTCACCATGAAGAGCCCATCCCATGACAGGATTCGGGACCCTTTATGTTGCGTGGCGAGCTATGAGTCCAATTTCTATCAGTATCAGAAAGGCAATGATACGGAGGTCAACACGGGGAACGCGGCGACTCGTGAAAAAGGCTGCTGGACGCTTCTGGGTGTCATTCAGGGCGTTCCCCCTTTCACGCGCAACGGTATAGCGCACAACGATGCTCTCAGCAACGTCGTATACGAACAGAGCAAGGTGATCAAAGACTGTTTTGAGATGAAATACGAGGCTGGCGTCTACGGGGGACTCGAACTGGGGCAGAAGGATGTTTTCAAACTGGGAGGCTCCACCGAGTATTTGTTCTCGGCCACCAACGAACTCGAAACAACTCTCACCAATGATTTCAAATATACGTTCTCTTCTGTAAACAACAACCGTGAAGGGACTCGTGGATGGCTCATCTACGCGAAGCCTGTCTTACACACCCGGAAATATGCCTGTTTCGCCCAGGATCAGAAAGTGAAACTGGGCGAGTTCCGGGTACTGACCGTTTCCAAGGTGGATGTCGGACAGGAGGATTTCCTTCTTGAGGCACCACCCGAAGGAATGGCCGCGAAGCCGAGGAGCACGGACATTTCAGCCTGGCAACAAGGTCTGCCGGAGCATCAGGATTTCACCCTTGTCACTGGCAACACTATGGATGTCTCGTCTTCCGGCAAAGGAGCTGTGAGCATCTCTAAGAGCACAAAGAAGATCGACACCGCGGCGCATTCCGTCAACTTGATGATCTACGGGGAACTTACCATCAAGAAACTTCTCACCTTCAGCGGCGGCGGTTCATTCAAGGTCTCAACCAAGAGTTCGGTCTCCACGACATTTCACGAGGGCGTTTCCTGTTCTATGAGCCTTCCCTACGCGCCACCTGATTTTCCCGATCCTGTCAAGATGATTTCCGTCACGCCCGCCTGGTATTACTGCAACAGTGAAAACCCGGTCAAAAAGATACCGAACCCTGGCTGGTTCCCGAAAAGCGCCCTTGACCAGAATATTGTACCCTGGAGTGTGACATGGTCGGTCACCAACATCGAGAGAGGCAGGGATCTTCTGACCGATAGAGCGGATTTTGCCGGGGATGGAAGCCCGGACATTCTGAGGATGGATGAAAACAGCTTATCTTTGCTTATGCAAACTGCGACCGCCGGAAAATGGACACGTGTGCTTTTCAGTCTGGATCCTGAGAAACACAGGATTCTCGCGCCCGGCCATTTCAATACGACGTCGAAGGGATACGAGCTTCTTTGCCTGGATAAGATCACGAATCTTCCCGTCCTATGGGTGCTCCATGAAGATGGAAGCGGCGCCTTCGCGGAATGGGGCACCACCGAGATTGGAGAAGGCGAGGACGTTCTTGCATACGACGATTTCGACGGAGACGGCGACTGGGATATTTTGCTCAAGATTGCGGAGGAGAGCTCATTCAGTCTCTTGAAAAAGGATGGCACCAAGACGCGCATATATCCATCGGGAGAGGACGCAGAGGCCAGCTCCGAGTCTGGAGACTATGATTTCAAGTATCTCGGGAAGGGTGATTTCGACGGCGACGGCAAAATGGATTTCATTGTGGACGGCAACGATATCGCCCCGTGGTTCGTCGTTAGCGTCGAAGAGGGGCCGGAAGCGGATCTTAATCCTGTCATATATCCGGGGATCCAGGAACTCGATGTCGCTGGCATCGGAGACATGGATGGCGACAACTGCTCGGATCTGCTGCTTGTCGATTCGAAAGGGAGAGTTTCGGTTTTGTTTATGGTTGATTCTTCCGCGGTCAGGCTTGGGCAAATACGCGGGCTAGCAAGGATCGCTGATGGAATGCATGTCGCGCAGATCGCGGATCTGGATGGAAACGGACTTGCCGATGTGGTTTTGCAGAAGAACACCTTGTCGGTGGCCGATCCGGGGCGCACGCCCGTATATTTTCTTTTCAGCAATGTCCGCGCCGGTGGGAAGTCCGTTTCATTGAGCGCGAAACGAAAAAATGTAACGGCGCGGTGATGACGTTCCCATGCCTTACTAAATCCCCCAATAGCCAGGGTCAAGGTCGAAGACCTTGTCGTCTCCCCGGACGAGACCGGGGCCGCCGCAGGCGGAATCTCCATGCCTCCGGCGGCCAGGCTTTCGCGCCTGGAGACGACCAGCCTAACGCTGGGCTCCACGGAAACTTCGTTTCCAAATAGCCATGGTCAAGGTCGAAGACCTTGTCGTCTCCCCGGACGAGACCGGGGCCGCCGCAGGCGGAGTCTCCATGCCTCCGGCGGCCAGGCTTTCGCACCTGGAGGCGACCAGCCTAACGCTGGGCGCCACGGAAACTTCGTTTCCTTTCCAAATGAGGGCGCATTTCCGGTCGGAAGTTCCCGCATGACGAATAAACCGTTTTCACAGCCATCCCATAGCCGTGTAAAACCCGGCTATCAACCCGATTGTTTGAGGCTAAGGCCATTGAAAACCCAGCTACCCCATTTCGCGAATTTCCTCTGTTTGTTCGGACGGGTTTCGCCACGTCC